>Ga0080006_1141014_pt1 | contig 306883 bp, 314 predicted proteins | sample RS3BMetagenome_FD_69209 | JGI IMG/M metagenome (GOLD analysis project Ga0080006, IMG submission 69209) | Ferric oxide microbial mat and aquatic microbial communities from Rainbow Spring, Yellowstone National Park, USA - RS3B (SPADES... ...
GTTGTTCAAATTGTGAAACATATGCTGCATCAAGGGTAAAATGACCTGTATTGTGTACTCTTGGAGCAAATTCATTTATTAAAACATTATCATCTTTAACAAAAAATTCAATTGCAAAAGTGCCTACATAGTTTAGTATTCTTGCTAGCTTCTCAGCGATTTCCCGCATTTTAAACTTAACCTTTTGATTCTCCAAAGGCCCATAATTATAAACAAGAATTCCCTTTTCGTTATAGTTGTAAGTTGGTTCGTAGCATTTTATTCTATGCCCATCACTTGTAGCTACAATGGAAGCTTCATAGTCGAATTGAATGAATTCTTCTACAACAAATGTTTCATTAATTTCCTTTATAAATTCAAATTCTTTAAGATCATTTTTTATGAAATATTGGCCCTTACCATCATAACCGCCTCTTGATTTTTTTATTACACCTATATTATTGAATTCTTTCTTTAGTATGTTTAACGCATCATTTCCATTTTCTGCAATAAAAAAATTAGGTGTAGGTAATCCATGCTTTTTATAGAATTCTTTTTCCTTATGTCTTTCAATCTTCAATTCTACAGCAGAATAATTCGGTAGTAGCTTTCCTTTTTCATCAGCATAAATAAGTGCTTTTTCATAAACATGTTCGAATTCATAAGTAACAATATCACATGAATCTATCATTTCTAAATAATCTTCTGGGGTATAGAACTTATCAGCTATTTTTGAAGCTGGGTCTTCTTTATCGCCTAAAACAAAAAAACTAAATGGATATTTTTTCCCTTCAAGTATAAGCATCCATCCTAGTTGTCCTGCTCCTAGTATTCCAATTTTAAGATTCAAGTCTTGTGGAAAGTACCTCATTTTTTATATCTTCGATAAATTTTTTCATTTTTTCTGCGAGTTCAGGATATTTTATCGAAAGTATTCTAATAGCGAGCAATGCTGCATTTTTTGCATTTCCTATAGCTACTGTTGCAACTGGGGTCCCGTAGGGCATTTGAACTATCGAAAGTAAAGAATCTAATCCGTTCAAATTTTTAGATGGAATCGGTACACCTATTACGGGCAAATGAGTTAATGAAGAAACCATACCAGGCAGGTGTGCAGCTCCTCCAGCACCTGCAATTATTACCTCTATTCCTCTTTTAGCAGCGTTTTTGGCAAATTCAAACATAAATTCGGGTGTTCGATGTGCAGAAACCACTCTTACTTCATAATCAACATTGAAACTTTTCAAAACTTCTGCCGCTCCTTTCATATACTCCCAATCACTTTTACTTCCCATTATGATTGCAATCAATGGCATATTGCTCAATTTATAATTTCTTGAAATAAATCTTTGATTTTGTAACTACAATTGATTAATCTATTAAAAGCCAAAGATCCAACTACTCCGTGCTATAAATTTAACAAATTAACAATAAACAATATTCGTAATTTATGCTATAAAATATAAAATTCTAAGTTGAGCAACTTTAAATTTTATGTGATAATTCCTTTTATATACTCGACAACATCATCTATAATTCTTTCCTTAATAATTGATAGATTTGACCAACTAAATAAAGAAGGTTCAAGATAGCAAGATAAAGCACATTTGTTGCAATTTTCAAATTTAGACCAGTCATATTGATTCCAAAGCCTTATTACATCTATTTCCCAAACTTTAAAGGTTCCGTGATATTCATTCAGAACATAGCAAGGCATTACTATTCTTCCCTGCGGATCTATGTTTATTGTTAACCAAGGTTTACATTTCCAAGGCAAATAGTAATACCATGAGTTCAAAATAGCTTCAAAGTATTCTTTAGAATTCACAATAGAATATCCTTTTTTCTTTAAATTCAAAAGTTGAATGATTACGCTATACAAATCTTTTTTACCTGGCGACATCATTTCAGCGGTTGAATAGTTGTATGCAACTTGAAAATTTATTCCAATTCCATATTTCTTTGCTAATTTAACCATATAGGTAGCTTGGAAATAATTATCTTTTGTGATTGTGAAACTTATTGATACAGGCAAATATTTTTTAGCTTCCTTTATTCCATCTATTGCCCTTCCAAATGATCCTTCCATACCTCTTAGCTTATCATGCAAAGCACCTATACCGTCAAGAGAAACGAATAAATAATCAAGGAAATCCCTTATTTTTCTTATTTTATTTTTTAACAATAAAGAAAAATTATTAGTGAGTTAATAAGAGGCTGATGTCCTTGAAGAATTAAGAAAAGCTGATGTATGCTTATAGGTTAAAAAAGGAGAACACTTGATGCGTAGCAATACAGTAAAAATAGGTTATGTAAATCCTTACATTTCTTGTAACTAATGAGTAGCCTTTTAAAAATAAGATAAAGTAAAGAAGAGATTACCCAGATTATTTGTTTAAAAATTTGAATTAATTTTTAAGCTTATTCCTTGTCAATCCGTTTGAATTAAGCTATTTTAAATAATCGTTATGGGCTTTGAAACATATATGAAATCTAATATCTTTTAAAGCTGTCTTTATGTAGATTTTCATCTATATCGTAAAATTATCATTACTTAAGAATTTATTTAGAAATAATTCATTTTATAATATAATTGAATATTCAACATTAAAAAATTAACATGATTTATATTATAAGCAAAAAAAAATAAAATTTATTTTAAATACCAAAGGAAAATGATTGCGTTGTGCCTCTTGCTGTTGTCAATGTTACAGTATAAGTTTGTCCTGCATTAAGAATTTTACCAGTGAACGAAGAAGAACTACTTGAAACTAACACATTGAAAGTTACTGTTTGACCCGGTGATATAACTACATTAAGTACTGGACTTGGTGTAGATGTGGTTGTAAATAAATAGAAAGTAGAGCTGCTATTACTTACCGTTCCACTGGTAATATTAATTGCTGTTGAACCTGTGTTAGAAACAGTTATAGTTAATTGTGTAGCCTTTTCTGTTGCATTTTTCTGACTTGTTACTTTACTAATTATAAATGTTTCTTGGCTAGTAACACCTGCTGTAGAGCTACTTACATAGCCACTAACAAAATAGTAAACAATTACTCCTGCAGCTACTGTAATAACTATCAAAATTAGTGTAGCTATTATTGGAGATACAGCTTTCTTTTTTTGTTTAATGTATTTATTCATTGTTCTTATTATAATAAAATTACTATTATATAAACTTTTAATAGAAATAAATTGTATAATCAGAATATTACAAAAGTATTACATATGTATTACTATTAAAAGCTTTAGTATTACTATTTTAAATTGATTTATACATATATTTCTTACAACAAGCAAATTTATAATAAAGTTTGTATAAAAACCTTTTGTATTTTCTACATCTCTTTTATTTAAGTTCCATTACAACAGCTTTCCTGACAATTTCAAATGAATGGTTCAAAATACACAATAAAGCCTACGTCGATTATGAGAAATAAATAGCCGAAATCTATTTTCTTTGACTTTTTCCGTCTCAAATATATAGTAAATGTTTTATTATACTTAGATTAATAATAATAAATAAACAACTCCGTGTTTATACCAATTATTTAACTACCTGTGTATCGTTCATCTAACAAATAACATCGTATGAACAACAGATTAAAACATGATGTAATAATTAGACTTGTCTACTTTTTCTTAGCATGTATACTAAACATAAATAATGCAATAAAATATCCGAACCAAACAACACTCTTAAATAAAATCTCAAGAAATAATCGAATGAAAAATAGATAAAAAATTTAAATTAAGGATAAAGTTCCTCACGTATTAAAATAGACTAATCTCATTTTGAAATTTTTAATTTGCTTTATATTACATATCCTCATTTCCTTTCCTTTGTTTGATTTAAATAAAAGAGAGATAAAAGTATTAAATAAATAATTCCTACATTCGATGTAAGTTTTAAAGAAGCAAAAAGAAGGATAGTTGTTTTCAGATATAAGAATTATTGAATAATTTGCCTTTTGACTTTATTCTTACTTTACCATCCTTAACTTCTAATAGGTCTTTCATAAACAATCTAATTCCTTCTAAGATTATTTCTTGTTCAGCTTTTTGCACTCTTTCTTTCAAAGTTTCAACAGTATCATCATCATAAACGGGAACACACTTTTGCAATATTATTGGCCCTGCATCGATGTTTTCATCTACAAAATGTAGCGTGCATCCTGTAACTTTGCAGCCATAATCAAGAACAGCTTTATGAACATTTTTATCCCATCCTGGAAAAGCTGGCAGTAAAGAAGGATGAATGTTCATTATTTTATACCTAAAATTCTCAATAACCTTTCTCGTTAAATATTTATTGTATCCAATTAGCAAAATCAAATCTGGCTTATAGTTATCCAAGATTTTCAACAATTCTTCATCGTATTCTTCATTGTTCTTACCTTTTGGATCTAAAAAGATTGCTGGGATGTTATATTTCTTTGCTCTTTCCAAAGCATATGCATCTTTCTTATTGCTTACTAAGCAAACAATTTCAGCACTGAGCTTTCCTGAGTTTATTTCATCTATAATTGCTTGCATATCTGTAGCCTTTGTAGAAGCAAGAACAGCAATTCTTATTTTGTTCATTTTAATTGCATCTTTGTGCAGTTGATTAAATTCACAACAACCATAGCAACTGTCATTGGCCCAACTCCTCCAGGTACAGGTGTAATTAAACTACATTTTTCCTTTACTGAATCAAATTCAACATCCCCAACAACTTTATCATTCATCCTCGTTATACCTGCATCGATTACAACTGCTCCTTCTTGTACATTATCTTTTTTAATCAAATTTGCAACTCCTGTTGCTGTGATTAAAATCTCAGAACTTAATGTAAATTGTTTAAGATTTTCAGTTTTAATATGGCAAATCGTAACAGTTGCGAACCGATTTGTAAGCATAATAGCTAAGGGTTTACCCACAACAATCGAGTTGTTTATTATCGTTACATTTTTTCCTTCAACTTCAATCTTAGAGCTTTGTAAAATATCGATTATTGCCTTAGGTGTGCAAGGAGCGAGTGTTTCATCTCCATGCATCAACTTTCCCAAATTTGTAATTGTCAATCCATCGACATCCTTCAATGGATCGATTCTATTGACAATCTTATCAGTATCTATATTACTTGGTAATGGTAATTGAACAAGGATTCCGTTAACATTTTCATTTTCATTCAATCTTTCAATTAAATCTAAAATTTCTTCCTCGATAGCCTCTTTCAATTCATAAAGCTCATGCATTAATCCAAGCCTTTCCAAAGCACTTATCTTTTGTTTTATGAATATTTTTGAAGCTTCCCTGTTTGTTGCATCGATGATTGCTAACTTTGGAATAATCTTCTTATGCTTCAAAATATCAATTTCCTTTCTTAATTCATGAAATATTTCTTCTTGTCTTTTTCTTCCATTAAATATTGTTACCATTAATGTTTATTCCCAATTTCTTTACCTTTTCAATTCTTTTTCTAATTAAATACTCGCTACCGATATCTTTTCTATAAAAAAGATTTCCTTCAATGTATTTCATTGCATCATAGCATTCCTCATGTGCCTTAAGAATTTCTTTATGCTTTGAAATTATTGCTAAAGCTCTAGAACCTGTTGTATAGAGATCTCCATTGTCTTCTCTTATTGAAGCGTAGAAAATTCTTCTATTTTCTTTATTAATTTTTTCCTCTTCAACTTTAACTTTCACATCCTTTAAAGGATTATCAGGATATCCTTTAGGTGCTAGATAAACACAAACAGTTGAAAGTCTTTCAAAGCTTGCATTCTTTAAATTGTTTTCAATAATGCTATATATTAAATCTACAAAACTGTTGTTCATTAAGCTTAGAACATTCATCACTTCAGGGTCCCCAAATCTCACGTTATATTCAACAATCTTTGCTCCTTCCTTAGTAAGCATGAATTGCCCATAGAGAATTCCTTTGTATTCAATTCCTGTTTCTTTTCTCAAAGCAATTATTGTTTCATTTATGATTCTCATTGCTTCTTCATAGTATTTCGAAGGAACAAAGGGAAGCAAATGGTTATAATAGCTAATCGACCCCATTCCTCCCGTATTAGGGCCTTTATCATCATCATAAGCTCTTTTATGGTCATGAACTAAAGGCATTGGGGAACATCTTCTACCATCTGTAAAGCATTGCAAAACGAATTCTTCACCTTCCATTCTTTCCTCCACTAAAAGCTTTCCATGGGCTTTCAATACTTTATCAGCATAATCCAACGCTTCTTCTTCATTGAAAAAATGTTCTCCAAGAACCTTTACACCTTTTCCTCCTGTAAGTCCGTCTGGCTTTATCACATAGTCATCGATTTCCTTTATTGCAGTTTTGAATTCTTCTACGCTATTAACTAATATGAATTTTGGATAGGCATTTATCCTATGCTTTTTCATGAGCAATCTTGCAAAAGATTTGCTTCCTTCTATCCTAGCAACGTTTTTGAAAGGGCTAATGCAAGGAACTTCATATCTTTCAAGATAATCAGCAATTCCATGAACAATGGGCAATTCAGGACCAGGAATTACAAAATCTACGTTATTTTCCAAAACAAAATTCTTGATTTTTTCAAAATCTGTTAAGCTTCCTATTTCTATCTTTGAAGAAATCTTAGCTATACCGGGATTTTTAAATGCCATGTAGGAAAATATTTTAACACCTTCTTCATAGAGTTTATTTGCAATTGCATGTTCTCTTCCACCTTCACCTATTACGCAAGCTTTATACATTATCTTGCTTCGATTTCCCAATACCTACTTCTTTCTTTAAGTTCCTTATTTTTCATTTCATCTGACAAAATTTGAGCTTGCTTTGTAGGATAATTTCCAGTTAAGCAACCAAGACATAGCTTGTTTTCATGGCCAATTGCTCTGATTAATCCTTCCATTGTTTGATAACAAAGCTTATCTGCACCTATTTCTTTTGCGATTTCTTCAACATTCTTATTCAATGCAATTAGCTCTCCATGAATTGCAATATCTATTCCATAAAAGCATGGAGATATTATTGGAGGACATGTTATCCAAACTTCAACTCTTTTAGCTCCTGCCTTTCTTAGCATCTCAATAATTCTTTTCATCGTCGTTCCTCTTACAATGCTATCATCTATAAGTAAAATTTTTCTATCTTTTATCAAGGATTTAACGACGTTTAATTTAGCCTTTACATTCCTATCTCTTTCTTTCTGTGTAGGCATTATGAAAGTTCTACCTATGTATCTATTCTTAATAAGGCCTTCAACAACAGGCAAGCCTGTCATTTGAGAAATTGCTTCAGCAGCAGGCCTTGAAGTATCCGGAACTGGGACGATAATTTCTGCATCAGGCTTATAGGTTTTAGCTAATTCTTTGCCAAGATTGTATCTAACTTCATAGATTACTTTATTTTCAAAAACACTATCAGGTCTGCTAAAATATACATATTCAAACATGCAATAAGTAGGCTTTGCATCTCTTAGTTTTTTCCTTTTATAATTTCCATCTTTAACGATGAAAATTTCTCCTGGATTAATGGTTTGAAAGTTTGAAATTTCATTTACATCCAAAGCAACTGTTTCAGAGGCTATAAGGATGTTTCCATTATTATCTATTCCAAAATTTAAAGGCCTAAAACCATGCTCATCTCTAAAAGCAATAAATTCTTCATTATTTGTAAGTGCAACAACAGAATATGCACCATCTAATTTGTTAAAAATCGAATCAACAACTTTTTCAACATCACCTGTTCTTTTGTATTCATCAAAGAAAAGCTTTGCCAATACTTCTCCATCACTATTAGTTTCAAATGAATAACCTATTTCTTTTAACTCCTTCCTTATCTTAAGAAAATTTACAATATTTCCATTAAAGGCTAGTGCAATTTCAACATTTTTATCTTTAACATGTATTGGATGAGCTTCAGAAAGACTCGATGTTCCTGTTGTGGAATATCTTACATGACCAATTCCTAGGTTACTCTTTAATTTTTCGAGTCTTTCTAAGTTAAAATTATTTACAACCAATCCTAAACTTTTATCTACAATTATTTCATTTCCATTTAACACAGCAATTCCACATGCTTCCTGTCCTCGATGTTGCAAAGCTACTAAAGAATTGTATAATAAATAAGAGGCAATTTTATCTATAGTATAAGCGCCTGTAATTCCACAATTTTCTCCTAACATTTAATATAAAACTATTTTTCTACCCTTATATTTTACAAAAACTCCTCTCTTATTTACAACTTTACCTATTGTGTAAGCATTTATATTATGCTTTGCGCATATTTCAAGAATTTCCTCCTCAATAGCTTTATCAGCTATTATGCAGAATCCAATTCCACAGTTAAAAGTTTTGAACATTTCACTAATAGAGATATCTCCTGTTTTCATAATAAGCTTGAAAATTGGAGGCAATGGAGGGAATTTTTCTAAAGAAAATCCAATATCTTTACTTTTAGAAAGTCTTAACAATTTTGTGAATCCTCCGCCAGTTATATGCGCTAAACCGTTCACTTGCAAATTCTTAGTTATCTCAAGTATACAGTTAGAATAAATTCTAGTTGGTTTAAGTAACTCTTCTCCTAGAATGCCTCCCAATTCAGGTATCTTTTCTGTCAAGCTATACTTTTCAAGTAATATTTTTCTGGCTAATGTATATCCGTTACTATGCAATCCATTACTCTCTAGACCAATGATAACATCGTTCTTCTGTATTCTTGAACCATCAACAAGGTCATCCTTTTTTAGGTGTCCAAATGTGAATCCCACAATATCGAAACCGTGTAATTTTTTTGCTCCCTTTATCATCTCAGGAATCACAGCAGTCTCTCCAGCTATAACATGAACATTTGTTTGTTCTGCAGCTTTTCTAATTCCGTTAATTATTTCAGAAATCATTTTCTTATTGGGTTTTTCTATAGCTAAGTAATCCATGAACGCTACAGGTTTAGCTCCTATGCAAACCAAATCATTAACTCCCATTGCTACTACATCTTGGCCTATCGTTTCATAATAATTCATCATTTGAGCAACAAGTATTTTAGTTCCTACTCCATCAACATGAAATGCGAAGTAATCATCACCGTATTCAAGAACTCCTGCATAATGGCCTATTTGTAAAACAGGCTTAAATTCAGGTATTTTGACGTTTATACCTCCAAATGTTTGCCTATAGACTTTATGGAGCATTCTAATCTTTTCTATATCCACACCTGCTTCCTTATAGGATTTAGGTAATTTTTTCATTTGTTATCCTCTCATATGCTTCAATATACCTATTTTTAGTTTCCTCTATAAGCCATGCTGGCAAATTAGGAGGCGGTGGTATAGGCAAGCCTTTTTTTCTTGCCTCTTCTAATTTATCCCTATACCCTATTTTTATCAACCAATCTCTAACAGGCTGTTTATCATAGCTCTCTTGAATTTTACCTTCTTCATATTTATCTTTAGGCCAAAGTCTGAATTCATCGGGACCTAATGAGTCTGCGAGTAAAATGTTTCCTCTTATGTCTCTACCGAATTCAAATTTGACATCAGCAAGTATAAAGCCTGCATTTTCAGCTCTTTCATACATTCTTCTATATAAATAAATGCATGCATCCTTTAATTTCTCGTATTCATCCATACTTAACCAATTATTTTCAAGTATTTCCTTTAAATAAATTGATCTATCCTTTTCTTCATATTTTGTAGTAGTTTCAAAAAATGGATTAGGAAGCTTTTTTGCTAAAATAGGTTCAATACCTATTTCAATTTCCTTTTTCATCAATCTTTCGTACAAAGAACCATAAATATAACCTCTAACGATAAATTCAAGAGGTATCATTTTTAGTTCTTTAACAACTAAGATGTTAGGCTCTATTGATTCAAGCATGTGATTTGGATAATTTAGATATTCAAACCAGAATTTTGCAAACTTGAAAAGTATTTTACCTTTCATAGGTATTAGTGAAGGTAAAACTACATCAAAAGCAGAAATTCTATCTGTAAAAACAAAAGCAAGCTTATCACTATCAAATCTATAAATATCCTTAACTTTACCTTTTTTAATCAATTGAAGATTTTCCACTATATTCTATTATTCTTTTCAAGTAAAATCTTTTTATTTAAATGTTCAAATCTAAATTCAAGAATTGTTTCAGTGTTATAGATAAAAGTAAGTTTTTTAATTCTTATATAAAAATGAACAAATATGCTTTAGTTTCTGTAGAAGAAAAATCACCACTGCTAATAAACCTATGCAAAAAAATAAAAGAGATCGGCTATGAAATAATTGCTACAAAAGGAACAAGAAATTTTCTTTTATCAAATGATGTAGAAGTTAAGGGTGTTGATGAAATTGTTGATTTTAGAGAAGCATTGGGAGGAAAAGTAAAGACATTGCATCCTTTAATACATGAAATGATTTTAGCAAATCGAGATTCTTCAGAAGAAATGGAAATTGTTAAGAATCTTGGATTGATTGATTATGTTTTTGTAAATTTTTACAAAATAAATATTGAAGAGCCGGATTCTTTTTTAAATTCTTTAGACATTGGAGGTAGAGCTTTAATTTCTTCAGCAATTAAAAATTCTAAGTATGTAACAGTAGCTTTCAATGAAGAAACTTACAATATAGTTTTAAAAGAAATTCAAGAACATGGTTATGTTCGTGAAGAGACAAGAAGAAAGCTTGCAATAAAAGCTTTCAATTATTTAATTAACTACGAGGTTGTCGCTTACAGTTATGCTTCAGAAATTTTTTCAAATGAAATTTCCTTTGGATTCCTTTTAACTAAAGGTGAGAAGTTAAAATATGGGGAAAATCCACACCAATATGCTTTCTTATTTCAATATGATACTGACCCCAATATTAAGCTACAAATGTCACATGGCTATTATCTAACATACAACAATTATTTGGATATAGATAGTGCTATTAGATTACTTTCCGAATTTGACGAAAACGCATGCGCTATTATAAAGCACACAAATCCTTGCGGTGTAGCATGCGATTCAAATTCTATTCAATGTTTTGAAAAAGCTTATAATGCTGATCCTGTTTCAGCTTATGGAGGAATACTTGCCTTTAATTTCATGGTCGATAAGGAATTAGCTAAAGTTATTTCAAAGTATTTTTTTGATGTAATTATTGCAAAAGATTATGAAGATGAAGCATTTGAAATATTGAGCTCTAAGAAGAAGACAAGAATAATAAGATGTGAAGGTTTAGGCTCCGGTCTTTCGTATGCATTAGAATTAAGAAGCATTGTTAATGGAATTCTAATTCAATCTAGGGACGTTAAAAAAATAAGTAATAAAGATTTGATTTTCGTTACAGAAAGAAAGCCTAATAAAGATGAATTAGAAGATTTAATTTTTGCTTGGAAAATTGTCAAAAGAATTTCATCCAATGGAATTGTTGTAGCTAAAAATAAAGTATCTTTAGGTATAGGGGCTGGTCAAATGAGTAGAATTGACTCTGTAAAAATTGCATTGGAAAAAAGTGGAGGAAATACGAAGAATGCGGTTCTTGCTTCTGATGGTTTCTTTCCCTTCAGAGATAGCATTGATTTATCAGCAAAATTTGGAATAACTGCAATAATTCAGCCCGGCGGGTCTATTAGAGATAAAGAAGTGATTCAAGCAGCAAATGAACACAATATTGCAATGGTGTTTACAGGTATTAGGGCATTCAGACATTGATATGAAAAAGTTCGAAAGCTACGAAGATTTCTTATCATGGCTATATAATCTAAGAAGATTTGGAATGACTTATGGCGTAGAAAACGTTAAAGTTCTTTTAAAGGAATTCAATAATCCTGAGAAAAAGCTTAAAAGTATTTTAATTACAGGAAGCGGAGGAAAAGGTTCAACTGTTGAAATCATATCTAAAATTTTGGAAAGATCAGGATATAAAACTGGAAAGTTTATTAAACCTCATCTAAATAGATACACTGAAAGAATTTCCATAAATTCTAAGGAAATTAGTAAAGAGAATGTTGTTGAAATTGCAAACGAAATATACAGTAAAATAGAAGCGATAAGAAGTAGAATAGAATATTATCCTACTTTTTTCGAGGTTACATATGTTTTATCTCTTCTTTATTTTCTTAAAGAAAATGTTGATGTTTGCGTTTATGAAGTTGGCATTGGTGGTAGATATGATGCAACAAATACACTTGATCCTTTAGTTTCAGCTTTAACAGCTGTATATCTAGAGCATACAAAAATACTTGGAAACACACTTAAAGAGATTGCATGGAACAAAGTTGGCATAGCTAGGGAAAATCGATACTTTGTTTCAGCTGATTTGCCATCAGAAGCAATGAATGTAGTATCTGAGGAATGTAAAGCTTTGAATTGCAAGCTTTTCACCGTTTCAAGCAATGATAAATCATCTATCAAGTACGAAAAGGTTCTAAGTAATTTGAAAGAAAACATTTTTAATTATTATGGGATAAAAAGGAATTTTAAGGAGGCTAAATTATCTTTGCTAGGTGAACATCAAATAAGCAATGCCTCAATAGCTATAGCTGTAATTGAGCTTTTAGAAAATTATTACTTTGAAATTAACGATAATACAATTTTGGACACACTTGATAAAATAAGATGGCCTGGAAGAATGGAAATTATCGAAATAGATGGATTTAATTTCATTCTAGATTGTGCAAAAGATCCAACAGCGATGGAAATTCTTTGCAATTTTCTGAGACGGAATCTTAAATCAAAACCAATATCTATAGTAAGCATATCAAATGATAAAGATTATTCAAAAATGGTTAATTCTTTAATTAGCTTGACTGATAGAATATTATTTACAAAGCATAATGTCATGGGCAGAGCTATAGAGCCAAGCATTCTAATTAATTATTCAAGAAAGATTTCAAAGAATTTAAATGCAGCAATAATAGATAGTGTAGAGAATTCTATAAATCATGCAAAAAAAATTTCAAAAAAAGATGATTATATTTTAATTACAGGTTCTGTTTTTACTGTAGGTGAAGCTCGACGTTCCCTTTTGAACGAAGATTTTGATAGAGTTTTTGCTAGTGATCCTATACTTTAAATCTGTATGAATGTGGAAAGTTGAGGCCCTGCGTATATTGCAAAATCGCCTGGTCCAGAGAATAGAAGTAATATAGATCCAGCTAAGTATAACAAATCTAAATCCAATCCTGGAGCGTTTCCTGTTGCAACGGGTTTCTTTAATTTACTAACACTTAGAATAGTTGTTCCTAAAAAGAATATTATTAAAATTATAGCTACAATGAAATTAAGAATTCCAAGTATTACTAATATTCCGCCAAGCACTTCTATAAGGATTGATAGATCTGTGAGTATACCTGGTAAATTTATCTGCTTCATCCAAGATTTAGTTTGTGTATAGTTTTTAATTTTAGCTATTCCATGAGGTACTAAAGATATACCGAATATTAAGCGAAATATCAATAGACCAAAAGATGTTAAGAGAGGATCCATACAATTTTTTTATGACGAGAGAAATTTAAGATTAAATTTAATTAAGCTTAATCAGTTTAATTTACATATTTATATATATATATTTAAATGAATATATCGCTTATGAGAAAACATCTTTATTTGTACAATATTTATATATACTATGCACTTACTTAATCCTAACTTTGCAGTATTTAAGATTAGCACTAAGTATGGTTTTAATTCTTATAAAATTTTAATTGAAGAAGTTGAAGAGAAATTAGCTAACGAGATTATAAGTCAGATTAAGAATATAGGTATAAATTTTGAAATATCTAAATCAAGTAATGATTACATAAATATTGAGATATATCTTAAATCTGAAGAAGAATATAGTAAATTTCAAAATTTAAAATCTTTTGCTATATTGGATGATGCAAGTAAATGTTTGATCAATTATCTATCTACCCCTTCATATATTAAAATAGGTTCTAGACTCTTTGATTTTTCAAAAAAGAGTTACATAATGGGGATACTTAATGTTACTCCTGATTCTTTTTATGACGGTGGAAGATATTTTAACTTTGATTCAGCATTGAATCGATCATTTAAAATCATAGAAGAAAATGCTGACATTATCGATGTTGGGGGTCAATCTACAAGGCCAGGCTCAATCAGGATTTCTGAAGAAGAAGAAATAAGAAGAGTTATTCCTGTGATAAAAGAAATAAGGAAAAAAAGTGATATACCTATATCGATTGATACATACTATTCAAGAGTAGCTGAAGAAGCGATATCTGCAGGTGCTGATTTAATAAATGATATATCCGGTCTTATCGCAGATTTAAGAATGCCAGAAATATGTTTGAAATATAATGTACCCATCGTACTCATGCATATAAGAGGAAATCCAAGCATAATGCAAAAAAACATTCATTATAACAATGTAGTAATAGATATTCTAAGGTCTTTAAGGAGAAAAATTATTTATGCTAAGGAAAAAGGTCTAAGTGAGAAACAATTATTGATAGATCCAGGGCTTGGCTTTGGGAAACATTTTGAGGAAAACATAGAAATAATAAGACATTTGGATGTTTTTAAATGCCTAGGTTTGCCTATTTTAGTTGGACATTCAAGAAAATCTTTTGTAGGAAAAATAATAGGAAACTTACCTGTTGAAGAAAGGCTTGAGGCATCTTTAGCCATGCTCGCTTACATGATAATTAAAGGCGCTAATATAATTAGAGTTCATGACGTAAAGGAATCTGTCAGAGTTAGAGAAGTTATTGACAAACTATTGTATTTTAATTAATCTTTTTTCACTAACTAGGATATCAACTTTCATTCCTTTATTATTAATTTCTTCAATTATTTGAAAGTCAAATACTATGCCAATTTTTAAAGCCCTCTTTAAATTAGAAGAGAAGTTATCATAATATCCAAATCCATAACCTAGTCTGTATCCTTTAAGGTCAAAAGCAATAGCTGGTATTAATGCAACATCTATTTTTTCTGGTTCAACGATTTCATTTGAATTAGGGGCTGGTATTCCGTGCGGATCATGGATGAAATCATTCCAATTTTTAACTTTAATACATATTAAATTTCTTTCTTTCTTCAAACTATAAGGTAAGCATACTGTTTTATTTAGACTAACAGACTTAAGGAATGGTAGTATGTTAACTTCATTTTTAATTGGATAGTAACCAAGTACGCAATTTGCCTCATTTATCTCATTTATTTTTTTCAAATTATCTATTACGAAGTTGCTAAGCTTATTAACTTCATTCTTATTCATAGAAACCCTTTTTTCTAAAATTGTTTTCCTTATATTGGATAAAGAGTTATACATTCAATAATTTAAAACTATTTTAAATTATTAAGAATAAAATAGTTTCATGGACTGGCATTTAAAGATCTGGTTTAAGAATGATGAATATAATTCATTGGTTAAAATTTATAAGTCTGAATTTATTGAATTTCTTAAATTTGACGTTCTAGAAAAAATATATATAAATTACATTATAACGACAAGCTTAACTGAACAGGAATTGATAAAAATCACTGAAGATTTTTTTGTAGATAAACTATTGGAAGATTATGAAATATCATCTTTTGAAAACTTTTCAATACCAAGTAAGTTAAATATAAACAACGCGTATATTTTTCATATAGTATTTAGGAAAGAAGTGTTGAATCCAAATGATCAAATAATTCTTAGAGCATTAAATTCTGTTTATGGAAACAAATTTGAAGATCTAAGATCTTTCTATTCTTATGTTTTTTCAAAGAAGAGCTCTAAAGAAAAGTTGGTTGATGCAGCTAGCAGGCTTATATCAAATAAGCTTTTGCATGAAATAGTAATTGAAGAGCGCTAAAATGATTGTAAATTATTTTCCTGTATACGATTTTTCAGAAAAAGAATTAATCGAACTGAATGAAAATTTATCTTTAGCATTAAACATAAGCGAGTTAATAGCTATAAAGAATTATTATAAATCAGAAAAAAGAAAAGCTTCTGATGTCGAACTTCATACATTTTCACAGCTTTGGTCAGAGCACTGTTATCATAAAACCTTTAAATCCAAGATCGTATTTAACAATGAAGAAATAGACGGCCTTTTCAAAAGCTACATTGAAAAAGCTACAAAAGAATTGAACAAAGAGTGGTGTTTAAAAGTTTTCGAAGATAATGCCGGAATAATAGAATTTGATGAAGAATATGCGATTGCAGTGAAAGTTGAAACTCACAATCATCCTACAGCGCTGGATCCATTCAGTGGAGCTCATACAGGTGTAGGAGGTATATATAGAGATATAATAGGAGTTGGAGCAAGGCCGATTGCAACTATGGATTATCTTTTTTTCGCATATCCTACACTTGATTATAATAATTTACCACCTGATGCATATCACCCTAAAATTATGTTGAAGAGAGTTGTTGCAGGTATTGCTGATTATGGCAATAAGGTTGGTATACCTACTGTCAATGGCTGTGTTCAGTTCCATAATAGTTACCTAAGGAATCCGTTGGTCTTTGTAGGTTCTGTTGGAATACTTCCCAAAAATAAATACGTGCGAAACCCTAAGCCAGGTCATAAAATATTGCTTGTCGGAGGAAAAACAGGCAGGGATGGAATTAAAGGTGCATCTTTTGCATCAATTTCGATAACAAAAACAACAGGTGTAAAATACTATGCAGCTGTTCAGATTGGAAATCCGATAGAAGAAAAGAAAATAATTGAAGGTATAATAAGAGCTAGAGACCATCCAAAAGGACCTTTGTATTCTTTAGTTACAGACCTAGGCGGAGGTGGATTGGCCGTAGCTGTTTGTGAATCTTTCCGAAACTTAGGGGCTGAAATTAGTTTAGATAAGATACCTTTAAAGCATTTAGATATGGATCCATGGGAAATTTGGATCTCCGAATCTCAGGAAAGAATGCTTCTTGCAGTGCCTGAAGAAAACCTTGAAGAAATTAAAAGAATCTTTGATGAGGAAGATTGTGAAGCTACTGTAATAGGAGAAGTAAATGATAGCAAAAGAGTTGTTATTAAACAAGGTGAAAGTGTTGTAGGAAACTTATCTTTAGATTTTCTATTTTCAAACCCTCCTAAATTAACTTTAAATGCTTTTCTCGCAAGCAACAATCAAAATTTATCAATAAATGAACAAAAATTAATCAAATTGGATTATAATCAAGTTTTATTATCTTTAACTTCAGATCCTAACATTGCAAGTAAAGAATGGATAATAAGGCAATACGACCATGAAGTGGGAGCAAGAACAATTATAAAGCCCTTACAAGGATTGAATTTAGATGCACCAGGTGATGCTGTAGTTTTAAAGCCACTTTACCATTCATGGAAGGGAATTGTTATATCCAATGGTGGAAATCCGAATTATTCTATCGATCCATATCGAATGGCTCTTTCAGCTATTGATGAAGCAATACGTAATAATGTTTCATGCGGTGGAAGGAGAATAGCACTATTGGACAATTTTAGTTGGGGTAATCCGATGATAAAAGAAGAGCTCGCGAAGTTAGTTTTAGCTTGCAAAGCATGCTACGATGGTGCAAAAGGATATGATGCTCCGTTTATATCTGGTAAAGATAGTTTATACAATGAATATATTGAAGGCAATGAAAGGCATGAAATCGTTCCTACTTTAATGATTACAGCAATAGGTATTATTCCTGATGTAAGAAAATCTGTTACAATGGATTTCAAAAGAAGTGGAAATTACGTGTATATTCTTGGATTTACATCTGATGAACTAGGAGGATCCTTATTTTATAGAAAATTTGGTATTGATGGCGGTGAAGTTCCAAATGTAAATCCAGAGAGGGCTAAGATAATATATGAAAAGGTAATAAAAGCTATTGATAGGGGGTTGGTTAAATCATGCCATGATTGTTCTGAAGGCGGATTATCTGTTGCAATCGCTGAGATGTGCATAGGAGGCAATTGTGGAGTGGAAATTGATCTATCAAAGGTACCGACGAATCTAAATAAACCTTATAAAATCCTCTTTTCCGAATCTAACTCTAGGTTAATTGTAGAGGTTGCACAAGGTTATGAAAAGGAATTCGAATTCGCTATTCGTGGCATACCTTTTGCAAAAATAGGGTATGTAACTAGCGAAAAGAGATTAGTCTTTAGCATGGAGGATGAAAAAATAATTGACCTAGAGCTAAGCGATATAATAAAAGCCTATAAAACCAGCATCGTTTAACATGAGACCTAAATGTCTCGTTTTAAGGGCTGCTGGAACAAACTGCGATTTAGAAACTGCAGAAGCTATAAAAATTGCTGGGGGCGATCCTGAAATATTACATATAAACGTGCTAATTAAAGGTGAAAAAAAGTTGGATGATTATCAAATGCTTGTAATTCCTGGTGGTTTTTCATATGCAGATTCTATAAGCGCTGGCAAGATTCTTAGCAATATACTTAAAAATAATCTTAAACATCAATTGAAAAAATTCATAGATGAGGGTAAGCCTGTTCTTGGTGTGTGCAATGGCTTTCAAGCTTTGATCAAATCAGGCTTTTTACCTTTTTCAAATGAAGTTAATCAAAGTGCTTCTTTAATAATTAACAAAAATGGGCTTTTTATAGACACATGGGTTTATTTAAAAATAAATCCAAAATCAATATGTTTACTTACGAAGAATTCTCCTAATGTTATATACTTGCCTATAAACCATGGCGAAGGCAGATTCGTTTGTAATAAAAAAGAATTAGAAAAAATCTTTGAATCAAATCAGGTAGTTTATCTGTATTCTTCCATTAATGGTATTGTGGATGAAGCATATAACCCGAATGGTTCAGTAATGAATATAGCTGCGATAACTAATGAATACGGCAATGTATTTGGTATAATGCCGCATCCTGAAAAATTTGTCATTAAATACCAGCATCCCAATTGGACTAGATTTCCAAATTTAAAGGAAGAAGGTGATGGTCTTTTTATTTATTCCAACGCTGTAAAATTAGCCAAAAAATTCTGTTGATAAAAATTATAAATCAATGAATCCAAGTCTTATAATTTTTCCAATTATACGAACTATAAAAGGAGAGAAAAAAGAAAAAGCTTAAATTATAACAAAAAGATGATATTTTACTTTTATGTCAGGTCATAATCTAGATGATCTCATCAACAAATTAATGCAAAGGTCAAAAATATTTAAAAATCCTGATTCATTAAGACCTGATTACATTCCAGATGAACTTCCACATAGGGATAAAGAAATTTATAAGCTTGCTGAAGTTTTATTCTTACCTATTTTAAAGGGTATGAGGCCTTCAAATGTTTTTATTTATGGTTATCCTGGTACAGGTAAAACAGCTACAACAAAGCATGTTTTAAAGTTCATGAAGGAAAAATTATCCCATCAATCCCCTATTTCTGTTAATAGTATTATAATAAATTGTAAAATCGATGATACTAATTATCGTGTACTTAAAGTTTTAAATGAGTATTACAATTTGAAAACGCCTCATACAGGTATAGCTGTTGCTGAGCTTTACCAAAGAATAGTTAGAGAAATGAAAAGAAAATCTGAAGCTTTGATAATCGTTCTAGATGAAATAGACCATTTGGTTAAAAAAAGCGGCGATGAAATACTTTATAAATTAACAAGAATAAATTCTGAAGAGATTTCCACAAAGGTCTCATTAATAGGTATAACGAACGACCTCCACTTTAAAGAATACTTGGATCCTAGAGTGAGAAGCAGTCTTAGTGAAGAGGAATTAGTCTTCACACCTTACACAGCTGAACAATTAAAGGATATACTTACAGCAAGAGCAAAAATTGCTCTTTATGAAGGAAGCTTCGATGAAGGCGTAATTAATTTATGCGCCTCTATAGCAGCAAAAGAAAAAGGCGATGTTAGAAGAGCATTGGATCTTTTAAGAATAGCTGGTGAAATAGCGGAAAGAAATAATTTAACAAAAATAACAGAAGATGAAGTTAAAGTTGCGTTATCGATTATGGAAAGAGACAAAATATATGAAATAATAAATTCATTACCTCTCCATTCAAAGCTTGTTTTATTTTCGATCTATTCACTACAAATGAAGGAAAAAAGAGATTGCATAACTGGTGAAGTATATGAAGAATATGTTAAATTCTGTAAAGATTTAAATTATGATCCCTTAACTGCTAGACGTGTAAGTGATATTATAAATGAACTTGAGATGGGAGGGTTAATCAGAGCTAATTTAACAAGTAAGGGAAGGTATGGCAGAACAAAATATATTTCTTTAAGAATAACTATGAATGAAATAGAGAATACTCTAAAAACAGATGAAAGGTTTGCAAAATTGATATATGAAATTAGTAGTTGGCATAGATGATGGCGGATTTATACCTTTGCTAAAATTTTCAAAGCATAAACCTCGAATTCCACTCGTAGCAGTTTATTATAAAAATTATAGAATTATCGATGTAATATTCAGAAGTATAAAAATAGACGGTTTAGACGGAACAAATAAATTATTATCTATTATAAATAGAAAAAGACCAGATTTAATTCTATCTCAAGGTGTTACGTTTGGAGGATTTAACATTATTGATTTCGTCGAAGTAAATAAATTAACAGGAATACCTGTTATTGTTATATTGGATAGATTGCCCAACTTTGAGCGTATTTTCAGTGCAATAAATAAGCACTTTAAAGATGCAAATAAAAGAATAACAATCATAAAAAAGCTTCCAAAAATTATAAAATTTAAAGACATTTATTATGAAAATATCGGTATTGAACCACTTAAAGCTGAAAAAATTATAGGAAATTTAACTATTTTTGGAAAGATTCCTGAACCGATAAGATTAGCACATCTAATTTGTAGAAGTATTTTTAATTTAAATAAAATTTTAGAATTAGAATATCAGTCTTTTAAAATCAAAATTTGAAGCGTTTATAATATAAACAGAGCAACTTTCTTCATGGATTTTTATCCAATTTGAATTGCTTAATACAAAACAATTTTTATAATAGTTATGAATAGTAATATTGTAATGTCCACAAGCAAAAACATCAATAGGTTCTTCAATTATGAATGGATCGAAGCCTATTGGCAATAGGCCTTTTATATTCAAATTTGGGATTAATTCTCGTTTTTTAATAACTTTGAAGATTGCTTTTACCAATGCATCTTTTTTATCGTATTTAATCAACAAATCTCTATAGAGATTTTCGAAATAAAATCCATGTGTAGCTAAAATGTTTAAATTTTCAATCTTTAAAAATGAAGGGTCGTCTACAATTCTTATATTTTCTAATTTCAATAAAGGATCAACAAGTTCTCTATCAAATCCCAGAAAAGGTATCAAAGGCAACTGCGCATCTCTTTCACCGGGTAGAACATATATTGTTATGTTCTTGTTTATTTTTGTTAAAAGATTCGCCAGATTCTCATATTGAAATTTAATATCGGAATTGTTATTTGTACTATTTAATAGATTCAAGTCTATTCCTTCAACTAAATCTCCTGTTATGATTAATGCTCGTATATTTTTTGAGATTTCTTCATATTCTGGAATTTTCCCATTCAGAAAATCTATGAAATTCAAAAAACTCTCCTCCGAAAATTTTTCGTTTCCCATTCTTATATCTGATATGAATACGATGTAACCATTACCATTCCGCTTATTCCTATTCCATTCAAGGTCAGTTTCATAAAAATGATTTGCTTTGATATAATAAGAGCCATCTTTTTTCTTCACTAATTCGCCTTCTATTATTACAACGTCACCTATTTCCAAATTTTCAGTTATTTCTACAAGACGTCTATTCTTTCCAGGAACTATAACTATAAAATTACTATAATTATCCTGAAATTCTAAAATAAATGATTCGAATTTACCTTCTCTTTTGTTTGTAAGTAAACCAGTTATTCTTACATTTGATTTATCCAAAACTTTATCTACCATTGAACTTTCAAGATTAGCTCTAACAGAGTTTACTCTTTCTATAACCTTTTTCATTTTTTCGAATCTATCATGTAAAAAGCCCAAATAGCCAGTCGTAGCATCGATATTTTCTAGATTTATTTTTCTTGAAGCGCTTTTTGTTACCTGTTTATCTTCAGATACATAGTACTTTGAAATCACTTTTTCACATATCTTTTTAATGGCATCTTTTGTAACAAGACCTTGTGTTTGATCTATCAAACTGAATATTAAATCAAGGTTTTTCTCTATTTGGCTATAATTATGATAAAAAAATAATAATTCATCAATAGCATCCTTCGTAATGAATAATTTCTTCTCCTTGATCCTCCTTATTATTTCTTCTTCATTACTCAAATTTTTCTTTAAAAATAATATTAGACCAGGTAAAGATTAAATTTAATAAAATTTCATCGTTAGAAATTATTTTTTCTTTTTCTTCTATTTTTAATTCCAATGAATTCAAAAGTTCAATTAATTCGCTTTTTTTAAGAATAGTAGGATCATATACATTGGAATATTTTTCGAATAGTTTTCTTGCTATACTATTTATACTTTCCAATTTATCCAATTATATTCTAATTTATTCTTAGATAAATTTTCTCTAAACCATTCTATACCTTCAACAATGGCACTTACCATCTCTAAATTTGTGAAAACAGGTATGTTGAGTTCAACAGATTTTCTTCTAATTATATAGTCATCTTCCAATACTTCTGCATACTTATATAAAGTAAAAGCACTCGGAATATTTATTACCATGTCAAGCACTCTATTTTTAAGATAGTCTAGAATATTAGGCTTCCTTTCAGGCTCTTTAACTTTGTACAAAACTATTATTCCATCAATACCTTCTTTCTTTAAGAACTCAGCAGTATGCTCTGTAGCAAATATCTTATAACCTAGATTTTTTAGTTTATAGATTAACGGTAATATTTTAGATTTCAATTCTACTCCTCCTACTGATATGAATACGTTTCCTCCTTCGAAAGGAATTTTATAACCTGCAGCTATGAGCGATTTTAAAAATGCTTCATGGAATGTATCTCCAAAACAAGCAACTTCACCAGTGGATTGCATCTCAACACCCAATATTGGATCTGCATCATCAACTTGCATGAAGGAAAATTGAGCAACTTTTACAGCAAATTTTGCTCTTGGATTTTTAAAAATGTTTTCAGGCAATTTGCCTTTAAGAATAACTTCAGCCGCCAAATCAACTAAATTAACCTTATTTGTTTTAGAAACAAATGGCATCGATCTAGACGCCCTTAAATTGCATTCAATTACATATACATCGTTATCTTTTACCAAAAATTGTACATTGAATAAACCCTTTATCCTTAAAGCCTTTGCAATCTTATTCGTAATATCTATTATTTTATCTTCAACCGATTTATTTAATCTTAGAGGTGGAATAACTAACGTAGCATCTCCTGAATGAAGACCAGCATATTCTAGATGCTCAATAATAGCTCCTATAAATGTATTCTCACCATCGGAAACTGCATCAACTTCAACTTCTAATGCTTCTCTAATAAATTTGCTAACGACAACAGGATATTCTTTACTAACTTTCGCTGCTTCTGTTAAGTACTGCTTAAGCTGAGAAGGAATCCAAACAACTTTCATTGCTGAACCACTTAAGACGTAAGAAGGTCTTACTAATAAAGGATATCCTACTTCTAAACCGAAATCATATATGTCTTGAAGATTTGTAAAAGCTTTCCATTTAGGCTGCTTTATTCCAAGTTCATCTAACATTTTACTAAACTTTTCTCTATCTTCTGCACTATCAATGCTCTTGGGATCTGTACCTAAAATTTTTACACCATGTTTTGCTAGCTTAGGAGTAACATTATTAGCGATTTGTCCACCAACACTAGTTACAATACCAATAGGATTCTCCTTTTCATATATATCAAGAATTCTTTCAACTGTTAATTCTTCAAAGTACAGCTTATCGCTCATATCATAATCTGTTGAAACTGTTTCTGGATTGCAGTTAATTACAATCGTTTCTTCTATTCCTTTTTCTTTCAATGCCCAAACCATATTCATTGTACCCCAGTCAAACTCTACGGAGCTACCAATTCTATACGGTCCTGCACCCAAAACTATTACTTTTTCTTTTTTTGTTTTGAGGTCTATATCATCTGTTTCTCCGTTATACGTTAAATACAAATAATTAGTTTTAGAAGGCCATTCAGCAGCCAATGTATCAATTTGCTTTATAACTGGTATAATATTTTTCCTTTTTCTGAATTCTCGTATAAATTCTTCTTCAACATTTAGACATTTAGCAATTTGTTTATCAGAAAAGCCAAACTTTTTAGCCCGCCTAATTTTCTCTTCTAACACTTCAGGCTTTTCTTTTTCAACATTTAAATTTTTTAGTTCTTCTTCAATTTTGATAATGTTTTCTATTTTTCTAAGATACCATTCATCAATGCAAGTTAAATTCTCTATATATTTTATGTCAATTCCTTTCTTTATTGCCTTAACTACATAAAAAAGGATTTCATCTGTTGGATTTTTTAGATTCTCTATAATTTTATCTATATTATCATCAGAATCATCATAATTTGCAACCAATCCGTCTTTACCAATATCAAGCATTCTGATTGCTTTTTGTATCGCTTCCTCGAAATTTCTTCCAATTGCCATCACTTCACCTACCGATTTCATTTGTGTTCTTAACCTTCTATCAGCTCTTGTAAATTTACTGAAATCCCACCTCGGCATTTTTATAACGACATAATCTAAAGCTGGTTCAAAGGCAGCTGTTGTTAACTTAGTGACTTTATTTATTAATTCATCTAAAGTATATCCTATTGCAAGCTTTGCAGCCATATAAGCCAATGGATAACCTGTTGCTTTTGATGCAAGCGCCGAAGATCTTGACATCCTTGGATTTACTTCAATAATATAATAATTGCCCGTTGTAGAATCTAAAGCAAATTGAACATTACATTCTCCAACAACTCCTATAGTGTTGGCAACATCGATAGAAGCTTTTCTCAATTTATGATATTCTTCATTGTTTAAAGTTTGACTAGGAGCGATTACAATATTATCTCCTGTATGTACCCTCATTGCAAGTATATTTTCCATGTTACAGACTGTTATTGAGTTACCTTTGTAATCTCTCATGACCTCATACTCTATTTGTTTCAATGTTCCAAGATACTCTTCAATTAATACTTCTTTTATTAGGCTATGTGCTAAGCCCCTATCTACAATTTCTTCTAATTGCTGTTCATTATATGCAATTCCTCCTCCTTTTCCTCCTAAGGTAAATGCTACACGAATCATTACAGGATATTTTAATTCGCTAGCAATTCTTTTAGCTTCTTCAACAGAATATGCAGGTGCGCTCCTTGCAACAGGGAGATTAGCTTTAATCATAGTATCTCTAAACTTCTTTCTATCACTAGCTGTTTCAATTGTTTCTACAGAAGTTCCTAAAACTTTAACACCGTATTCTTCTAATATTCCAAGTTTAGCTAGAGTTGTTCCACAATTTAAAGCTGTTTGGCCTCCAAATGTAAGAATAATACCATCGGGCCTTTCTTTTTCTATAACAGATTTAACAAATTCAGGAGTAACAGGTAGAAAATAAACTTTATCAGCCATTCTTTCATCTGTCTGTATTGTGGCAATATTCGGATTTACAAGAACTGTATAAATTCCTTCTTCTCTTAACGCTTTAAGGCATTGACTCCCCGAATAATCAAATTCACCTGCTTCACCAATTTTTATTGCACCACTTCCAAGAACGACTACTTTTTTGATATTACTCAATTTAGGCATAAATAGATCTACCTCTTTCAATCATTCTAACGAAGTAATCAAAAACAAATGTTGTATCATAAGGCCCTGGTGTAGCTTCAGGATGAAATTGTACAGTTATTATTGGCTTTTTGTAATGAGCCAATCCTTCAATAGTTTTATCATCAGCATTTATCCACCATACCTTTAACCCAGTTTCATTGAGGGAATTTAAATCTACAGCATATCCGTGATTTTGGCTAGTAACATATGTTAGTCCATCACCTAAAAATATAGCCGGTTTATTTTGGCCACGATGTCCGTATTTCATTTTAAAGGTGTCTCCACCTAGCGAAATTGCAACTAATTGGTTACCTAAACAAATTCCAAGTAAAGGTAAATTGTATTCAATTAAGTCGTTTATCAATTTTATAGTTTCATTAAACTTTTTTGGATTTCCTGGTCCATTACTAAGTACCACTCCTTTTGGATCATATTCTAAAACTTTCTCAACATTAACATTATGGGGAAATCTTATAACTTTGAATTCTCTTTTAAGAAGATTTCTTATAATGTTGTTTTTTACTCCACAATCTATTAAGGCTATTGTAGGTCCTTCGTTTTCATACACAATGGGTTCACTTAATTCAATTTGGTTTGCATAATTTATTTCATCATATTTATTAGAGCTTTTTAGTTCGCTCAACAATTCATCGATATCAGGTTTATCATAATAGAAATCTAGCAAACCCATCATTACTCCTTTATCTCTTAATCTTTTTGTCAATTCCCTAGTATCGATACCTTCAATTCCAGGTATTCCTTCCTCAAGCATCCAATCATGTAAGCTTCTTACAGATGTAGGATGACTTGGATATTTGCAGAGTTCAGAAACAACCAATCCAGAAACCTGTATCTTTTCTGACTCAAAAAATAGGGGTATCCCCCATTTGTCCTTTATATTACTAGGCACACCATAGTTTCCAATTAAAGGATATGTGAAGTTCAAAATTTGACCTTTATAAGAAGGATCTGTAAGAGATTCATTATAGCCTACCATTCCAGTATTAAATACTACCTCACCAATTACCTTTCTTGGAAAACCAAAGGGAGAACCAATAAAGAAGGAACCATCCTCGAGAAGAAGAATAGCCTTTAAGTCCTTATCGTTTTTAATTTGCATTAAATCTTAGCTTTTTTTAAAGATTATAATATTTAAATTTTTGGTTCTATATGAAACAAAAATATTCTAATGATGTTCTCTAAAACAAGTCTCTAAAACGATCCTCAACCAAATTCACTTATATTTATCAAAAAATATAGTGTTGGATGAAATAATAAGAATATTAATGCTTTTTCCATGTAGAAATGACCTTAACTGAAATTCCATATTTAATTGCAGATATCTTAACCAATTGCTAAAGGATAACAGATCATTCTATACTATATTGAATTTCTTGAATAGATGTTTAACTTATAAATTTATCTTATTATTTAATTTAGCCTTATCTCCAATCTCCTTTTTAGTTTTGATCTAAATATTTTCTGATGTGTTCATCTAAAGGAGGATATTTCCTCTTATATTTAAAAAAATAAGATGAAGTTATATTTCTTATTGAGGCATCCACAAGATATGAAGCTTCATTATCTTCAAAATAATCCCATCCATTATGATGTTTGTATTTAAAAGGGTTAACCCAACTTATATCAAAATTATCTATTTCGTTTAAATTAATACAAATACAAGCCGTGAATAGTTTTCGATGCAAGCTAAGCGGAGCGGTAAAAATTCTCTTCAAATCCATTTTATTCTCAACTCTGACTTGACCAAATCCAAGATTTCTTTGAAAAATTTCATCAGTCACTTTTCTACTAATAAATTCAACAATTCTATATGCAATGTCTAAAGGATGGTATTTTTTATAATTTTCAAAAGGAATGGCTTTTTCGTTAATATGAACATGGCACCCTTCACCAGACCATTTTACGATTATCGATTTTTCAACCTTGTATTTATTCAAAATAGAAATTATTTCTTTTACAATTTCTATTGTTTTTCTCCAATTAGCTATTGAACTATCTACATCAAAAGTTGGTGTGCAAGCAATAATATTACTTGCTTCTTCTACATCTTTTAAACTTTGAATTTTTTTGTATAAATTGGCACTTGCATATACGCTTCTTGTCACTCCTATACAATTTTCTTGAAGAATATTTTCAATACTATTACCTTCAATATTTAAGGGAACTTTAGAATTTTTAAAATATCTTCTTAGTATTAGTTTATCTTTTTGACAGTGTAAAGCAATCCAGCGACTTTTACAAAACTTACTAATGTTTTCTCGTACTTCATATTTATCATAATATTTCTTTATTTGATTTTCAATTTCCAATTATAATCCTTTTTCTCTCTCTTTTTGTACTTCTAAAACTTTTCTTTTAACGCTTTGGGGTAAAGCATAATCTTCTTTCCTCTCTTCAGCTTGACCTATTATTACAATTCCCACATTATCTATTATTTCAAATTGCTGCATGTATAAACTATGTTCAGTTTGTCTCATTTTCTCAATTATTAAATATCTGTTTATTCTACCTTCTCTTATCAACCTTCTAAATCTTATTATGCCGTCAGCAATATGTTCTGCTCCAAATCCGAAAGCTTCAGAAGTAGTGATTGCATATTGTGAAGTAGCGTAAGTTGTAAAATCCCATTTGGAGAGAACCTTCTTTAAAAAATAAGTAAACCTTCTTGACATTGCTGGTTTATCAAGCCAAAAAGCTGACAAAGAGTCAATTACGAGCCTTCCTCTTCCATAACCAATTTTCTTTTTAGCATCAATTACTTTACTGACGAGTTCATCCAAATCTAAAGATTTCAAAGTCCATTCTTTTTCTCCACCTAGTAAAGCATCGATTATTATTAACTTATTTTCTTGCATTGCCTTTTTAAAATCAAAGTTGAACTGAGATGCTTGAACGATTATTGATTCCTCACTCTCTTCAGTCGTTACATAAATACATTTATCATTTTCCTTTATACCCTGCGCAATAAAATGAATACAAGCGATTGTTTTTCCTGTTCCAGGTTCACCTGTAAGAGCAACTAAAAACCCCCTAGGTATTCCACCAAGTAAAAGTTTATCAAGATCAGGTATTCCTGTTGATAATCTTTCTATCTTAACAGAATTCATGTAATGTTTATGTTGTTATAGTACGTATGTATCCCTAAAAATCTTCCTAAAAAGTCTCCAAAAAGATATGATGCTAAAGCTGTTGCAAGAATTAGAGCTGTATTTTGTAGAAATTCTCCTATAAATTTTCTTTCAAAAACTACAGATGAATAAAATGTAAAATAGCTTGTTAAAATTACTGCTACGATAATAGAAGCAATAAATGCGATTATCATAATTTCAGTAAGAAAATAGGGAGTAGCTAAAAGTGCAGCAGCTCCTAAGTAAGAGATTCCTGTTGATATTGCAGATGTTGAAGGTTTCATTCCCATTGTTTGCTTTGCTTGAATGTAAGCTGCTGAACCCATCGCAATAGATGCCGATACTCCAACCACTAGTCCTGCTACTCCTGCTATTATCGTAGAGCTTGTTACACCTAAAAACCCTGCATGTACACCGCTTATTTCAACTATTGCATCTGCAAGTCCAAGAACCACGAAACCAAAGTATTTTACAAAGCTACTCTCCAATTGGCTCAATAAATTCCTTTCATGACTCTTTTCATCTTCAAGTATAGCTTTCAGTCTCTCCTTTTTTTCTTCAGATATATAATTTAAAAGCTTTTCATACTCTTTAATTACCTTTTCTTCATGTCTTTCTAAGTATTTAAGACTAAAAGTTATACCAAAGAAAAATTTAAGCAAAAGAACAACGTATAGTGTAAATTTACTTATTTTAGGTTCATAATTTTCACTTAAGAATTCTTTCCAAAACAAATAATGAGTGTGTTCCTGTTTTGACATTCTCTCAAGAATTTCCCTCTTTTCTAGATTCTTTTCTCGTTTAGCTAAGCTTGAGTAAATAACATAATCTTGATATTCATCATCGCAATATTTCTTGTACTCTTCAGTTCTTGATGCAAGCATATTAATGATATATATTAAACATTCCAATATTAAAGATTTTTGCTTTATTTAATAAATAATAAAAATTTTATTTAAAATATAAATATTATACTATTAAAATTAACTTTAAATAAGATATAAACTTATTATTAAAAAATTTATCTTATAAAAATAAAATATAAATAATTTATAACATGCGGGGGGTGGGATTTGAACCCACGCAGCGCTAACGCACAAGGGTCTGAACCTTGCCCCTTTGACCTGGCTCGGGAACCCCCGCAACATATTTGTATATACTCAATGTTTCAATATAATTTTATGATAAAAATTGAAGTTTTAGATTTTAAAGACATAGAGGAAGTGTCAAAGCTAGCAATTTTATTTTTAACAGAGCCCAATGTAAGTGATAATTCAATTATAAATTCAGAAGAAAATAGAAAATATTGGATTGAAATAGCTGGAAATATTTTAGCTAGAGATAGAAGGTCCATAATAGTAGCAAAAGAAGATAATAAAATTGTTGGATATGCTATGTTTAATTTAGATGCGTCAAAACCTTTTAAAGTAAAGAAAAAATGGTGTTACATAAGCGATATTTATGTTCTTCCATCATATCGTAACAAAGGTGTTGGTTCATTGTTGATAAAAAGAATAGAAGAAATGGCTAAAAATGAAGGAGTTAACGCAATAAGATTGATAGTTTGGGGTGAAAACGATATAGGTATAAGGTTTTATAAAAAACTAAATTTCAGAAATGTAGGATTTTTGATGGAGAAGAGCGTAGATTAGTTATATTGTACAAAAGTATTTAGGTTTATCTATTAAGTTTATTAATTTCATATTCATAGATTGTTTATGCCAGCAAAGTATTCGCCTTTCGAAGGAGCCTTAAAACAATTCGAAAAAGCCGCAAATGCATTAAAACTTGAACCACATATAGCTGACATATTGAAAAAGCATCAAAAGGTAATAACAGTTAATATTCCTGTTAAAATGGATGATGGTTCTGTAAAAGTTTTTACAGGATATAGAGCTCAACATAACAATTTCAGAGGCCCATATAAAGGTGGCATAAGATATCATCCAGATGTAAACTTAGATGAAGTCTTAGCATTATCTATGTGGATGACTTGGAAATGCGCAGTTGTTGATATTCCTTTTGGCGGAGGTAAAGGTGGTATTTCATGCCCTGTAAAATATATGTCAGTTGCTGAAAAAGAAAGAATGACAAGAAAATATGTTCAGATGATAGCAAAGGATATAGGACCAGAATTAGATATACCTGCTCCAGATGTTTATACAGATTCTCAAACAATGGCTTGGATCTTTGATGAATATTCAAAAATAGTTGGATATCCTGCTTACGGTGTAGTTACAGGAAAACCAATTGAATTAGGTGGATCCTTAGGTAGAACACAAGCTACTGGTTATGGAGTAGCTGCATGTGTAAGAGAAGCAGTTAAACTTTTTAATAAAGATATAAAGGAAACAACGGTCGCAATTCAAGGTTTTGGCAATGTCGCATACTACGCAGCTGAAAAGCTTTATAAATGGGGTGCAAAGGTTGTCGCTATAAGTGATTCTCAAGGTGGAATTTATGATAAAGAAGGATTTGATCCAATAGATGTTATGGAATATAAGCAAAAGACTGGAACTGTTGTTGGGTATAAAGAAGTTAAAAAGATTTCCAATGAGGCATTGCTAATATCTGAATGTGATGTTCTTGTACCTGCAGCTTTAGAAGATCAAATTACATCAACCAATGCTCCTCAAGTAAAGGCAAAGATAATAGTTGAAGGAGCCAACGGACCTACTACTCCTGAAGCTGACGAAATTCTTTTTAAAAAGGGAGTTTATATTGTTCCAGATATTTTAGCAAACGCGGGCGGAGTAACAGTTAGTTATTTTGAATGGGTTCAAAACTTCCAGAAGTTTCAATGGGATGAGCAGACTGTTTTAAATAAAATGGAAGAGAAGTTGGTAAAGGCATTTAAGGATGTTAATGCAACAGCGAAAAAATACAATGTTGATAATAGAACAGCAGCTCTAATGCTAGCTATTAAGAGAGTAGCTGACGCGTATAAACTAAAAGGTGATTATTGAGACCTTGTAAACTATTATTTCTTCAAAGAATCGTCTAATCGATTTTATTTTTTCTAATCTTATTGATTTCTTTATATCCTTTCCTAATATTTCTTCGATATTTGTCAAAGAAGAAATAACAAGGAATGTTTCTTTTACATTTTTGAAATTGATAAGCTTAGATAAGAATTCCTCAATTATATTTTTTCCATTGTAGTTAATATAAACAGTTAGATTATCTAAATCTGTTTTAATATCATCATTCGGTAAATAGGGCGGATTAAAAACAATATAATCTATCTCAATGTTTCTTATTGCATCAAATAAATCGCATTGAATTATATCTATGTTTGGATAACTCTTTAATTTATTTCTAATGTAACATATTGCATCGTAATTAATATCTGTTGCAATTACCCATTGAAATTTTTCTGCAACTGTTTTTGCAATATAGCCATTCCCCGAACCAACATCTACAATAATATTACCCTCTAATTCTTTTACAACATCGGCTAATAATAGAGTATCTTCTGAAACTTTATAAATAGGCACAATATCATAAGTTCAATTTTCTTTTAATTTTTAGTGGCAAATTTATATAGTGTATAAATCAATAAACGATAAGTATGACGCGACCTGTAGATTATAAGCCTAAGCCGATAGACCCTGATGTAATAAACAAGCCAGATGAATATCCAATAACAGGAGAATATATGGGTATTAAGATAAGAGCCGGTGGAATGCAAAGGAACGACGCTGAAGGTAAGCCATATCCTACACAACTAGGCATTTATGGAACAATTGTAATGGTTGATTTTGAGGCATGTGTAGCAGATGGCGTTTGTATGGATGTATGTCCGGTTAATGTTTTTGAATGGTTCTTAAATCCAGGAAAATATGGAACTGGAAACGATAGAGTAATCGATCCTAATAAGCCTGAAGATAAAGAGCTTTGGGAAAAATATAGAACAGATAAAGCCTTTCCAATCCGAGAACAGAATTGTATATTCTGTATGGCTTGCGAAATTGCATGCCCAACCAAAGCAATTAAAATTAATCAACCAGCTTAATTTTTAGGATAAAGGATATATTCCATCATCGCTTATCTTAAAAAGAAAGTAATTTTCTTCATTCATAGGGGCATCATAAATTTTTATGTATCTTTTATCTTCGATTTTTCCCATCTCTAGTATCTTTTTACAGTAGTTATTGATTACATTCCCACCAACTGGTTTAATCTGCCATCTGTGTTCATCTTCTCTTTCAACAACTTGATTCGTAATTACACAAGCAATGTTTAAAATATCTGTAATTTTGATTAATTCTTCCATAAATTTTCTTAGTTTGAATTGTCTTACAGCAACTTTATCCAAGCTGGTTGTTTCATATCTAAAATAAGTAGCTATTGAATCTACAACAAGTAATTTTACATTCAATTTTTCTATAATATTTTTAGCTATCCTTATTGAATCGAATAAATCATTTAAAGATAATATTTCTTTAATAATTATATTTTTGAGTGCAGCATCTGGATTTATACCAAATCTAATAGCCATTTTTTGGATTTTTGGTGGATAAAATGATTTTTCAGTACACAAATATACAGCCTTACTTTCTAAACCACCTTTTTCTTTAGGTAATTGTACTGTTACGCATAATTGCTGTGCAAAAGTACTTTTACCTGAACTAAATTCTCCAAATATTTGCGAAATAGATCCACAATCTATGCCACCTATTAAGTTATCTAAAAAATTTATTCCTGTTGTAATTTTAACTTGACTCATTCAATTTCTTATGTTCTTTTGCCATAAAAATTCCTTTATATGTAGGAACTAATTTCCTAATGCCTGAAAACATTTTTTCTTCTAAAATTCCATCATTTATTAGTATATCTATAAAATTATCCCAATCCTCAATAAAATAACCCATAGAAAGCATTAAAGGCTTTATTTCGTTTCTCCTAACAATATTCCTTTCAAGTTCTATAATTAAGTCAGCGATGGCATTTGCTAATCCTTTATAATTTAGTTCTAACAAACTTTTTGTTCCTTTGATATTTGTTAAATTAGTTCCAGTACTATATTCGTATTCAAAATCAAATTCGAATCTTTCTTTTTTTATAATTTGATTATCTTCTACAACCATTAGATTATAATAAGAATCTTCAACTAAATTGTTTCTTAATTTAAACAGACTATTATAGCTTATGTAATATATTTTAGAAAATCTGGAAATAGTAGCCTCATTTAATTCTTCGAAGGTGGATGTGAAGCAATATGATATTTTTTTAAAGGAGAGTAAATCCAACATCTTTAGCACAAGATCCTTTTCAAAATCTAAGAATGATTTACCTTCAACATTATCTACGATTAAAATTATATCAGTATTATCTTCCTTATTAAAAATTAGATTTCCAACAGTAAGCATTGTGGCTAATAGTTTAGATTTTGAATTTGTTAGGAAAGAGTTATTTAAAATTATACAATCTTCCCTATCCAATTCTTTTGTGATATTTAGGATATTAGTATTCCTAAAAATTATATCCAATTCTTTAATATCACTTAATTTTGAAATAATATCTTCGATTTTGGCAAGATGTGAAGGTATTGTTAGAAAAGGATTTGTAGAAGAAGCAATCTTTTCTATTAATTTCTCTACATCCAATTCTTTATCTTTCGAATTAATTAAAGAATACTTAAGATGACTTTTTTGTTCATGATCCAATTCAACAATTGCGGAAATAGAATCAATTAAGAAAGTCAAATCTATTTTTCTTATAGAAAAAATATTGAATTGATCTGTTCTTATTTTTTTGAAATCTAAAGAATTAGAGGCAATACCTTTATTATCTATGAAAAGTACCTTATTATTCCCTTCTTCTGCAATCTTTTTACAATAACTTAGGGTAAATAATGTAGCTTTAATCGGTTCTGAAATTACTAGGTCTCTTATCATGTTAAAAATTTAGATAGACTTCTTTAGCTATTTCGTCATATATCTCAACACTACAATTAAGAGATTCAAAATAGCTTATCAAATACTGCGCTTTACCCAATAATGTATAAGTTTTGGTATTAAAGAGCTTTTTACTTAGTCTGTAACCATATATGTTCTCTTTTATTTCTATTAAACAGCTAGATGAATCATTAATTATTAAATTAGAATTGAGCTTATGCATCAGCTCAGAAATGTTCTTTAAGTCTATATTATTGTAGAATTTAAAATTAACTTTTAATCTAAAAATAATTGTCCAATAAAACCCATTTTTTATCACTCTAAAACCATCCTTTGCTTTATAAATTTGTATGTTACTTTCTAAGTATATTTCTTTATTATCTTTACTTATAAAATTTACAATGATATCTTTTAATTGATATCTTTTTCTTTTTAATTGTATTTTATTTTTTATTAATTTGTGGAATACGTATATAAATAATATTGATATACCAAATATAGGTTGGAAAATAGAAAAAAGTAAAACAATAATAATATAAATTATTTTTTTATTCATAATCTAAGACTCAATTTACAAAATTTAAGCTTGATCCAAATTGAATCGAGTCTCCTATAAATTGGGAAATTAAACTAAAAATTAGGATATGATTATTTAAAATCTCATTTATGGATGTATTATCTACTTAGTAGGAGATGAACTATATTTTTCTTTATATTTATTTAGGATAACGTTTATACAAATTAAATAAATCAATATATTATGCTTAATAAGATCTAACAATATGTTATCTGAGAAAGCAATAAAGTTGATAGATGATAAAAACTTTGGGGTTCTAGCTACAATAAGTAAAAATGGTTTTCCCCATGCGACACCAATATGGGTTGATAGAGATGGTGATTATATATTAATAAATACAACAGAGAATAGAAAAAAAGTTAAAAACGTTAGAGTGAATCCAAAGGTTGCATTGACTGTCATCAACAACCAAAATCCATATGAGAAAGTATGCATTGAAGGGGAAGTTGTTGAAATTTCCTATAATAATGCAGAAGAGCATATAGACAAATTAGCAAAAAAATATCTAGGACTTGATAAATATCCTTGGAAAAGACCAAACGAAAAAAGAATTATTCTAAAAATTAAGCCAATAAAAGAATACAGTTAATTATCGCTTACGTTTATAGGAGGCAAACCTTTTCTACTTTTAACCCAATCCAGAAACTCTTTTTTTGGAGGATATTTCTCGTATAACTCTTTTCTATAAGCTTCAAGCATAATTATATCTTTACCCATGAACTCAGAGATTAAAAACACATTACAATCATTCTCTAAGCCCATTAACCTAATTTTTTGGATGAATTTCATAGCGTCTTGGCTTCTTAATAAATGGTGATCTACAATTATGTTTTTGACATGTTTGGTAAGTTTTTTAAGATTTCTAATTCCTTGTTCAAATTTAGCCATAGGCACTTCATAGTTAACAAGATAAAGAGGCGGTCCACTGATAATTAAATAATCAGGCTTTTCATTTTTTATTATATTGAATGCTTCTTCATTCATAGGTCCTTCTGTATCTGATGCAAAAATAAGCTTTTCTTCTTCTTTTATTAAAACCATCACAACATAGCCTAAAGGTGTATGCTCTTCTCCATGGAAAACGGGTTTTGAAAAAGATATTTCTAACTTTCCAATATTAAGCTTTGAAGCATCACAAATCTTATATTTTATATTTAATTTTTTCAAATCTTTTTGAAATTGTAAACCCCTATTTCTTTGACTATTATTTATGAAATTTTCAAAGTCTTTAAGTAAAACTAATTTGTTTTTATATATTTGTTCAGCACTTTCGTAACTCGCAAAAGTCCATTCATTATCAACACTATTAAAAAAAGGTGTATAGTGGTCGTAATGATAATGCGTAATGCAGATTAATTCACACTCTTTTGACTCATTTTCAATCAATTTTCTACCTTCATATAATTTTTCATACTCGACATGATGCGGGTAAAGACCAAATCTTCTACCTAGAGCAATACCAGGGTCTATCATTATTTTTATTTCATTTGTCTCTACTACAGTACAAAGAGATCTTGTACCTAAAGTTTCACCTGCAAGAATTTTAATTTTCAATTTAATAATTGAGGATGATCTTTTGTTAAAATTTCATCGAATATATCCAATGGATCCTCAAGCTTTGCATACAGGGGTTGGTTTCTAGGCTTTGGATTTTTCAGAAATTTTTTAACTTCTTCTATTATTCTATCTACATTAGTTGAATGAATCATTAAATTATCTTTTGTAAACCTTTCATACATTTTTTGAAGTACAGGGAAGTAATCTATTACCAAAGGAACACCGCATAAAATAGCCTCACCTACTATTGTCCCTGTAGCTATTACTATATCACACTTATGTAACAAACTTTGAACATCCAAAAACTTTCCTTTATATCTTTCAATCGAAATTAGATTTATTTGTTCTGAAAATTTGCTCAGATTTTCGACCAAATTTAAAAAGGTTGAATGATTTGATTCAACATGAGATGCATAATAAGCTGGATCTCTAACTAAAATAGTTATTTTATTTTCATCAAATCCCAATTTTCTTAAAATATCTTTATCAACAATATGCCTCTTTAGCCAAGTAACTTGCGTTAATCCATCGTATTCAATAACGTTTTGAGCTCCATACTTTTTAAAGCCTTCACCACAATTTAATGGTACGATCATAGCTGTTGTTAAAGGACAAACTAATTTTGCTACAAATATAGATTCAGGTGTATCGTTGAAATCAAATATTGGTATACCTGCTTGAAAAGCTATTCTAGAAGCTTCAACACTTCCATGGTTTATTAGCGCTTTTGGATTTTTTTCTAAAAACCATTTGAGCAATAAGCTTGTTCTTTCAACACTAAATATTAATTTCTCTATTGTATTTGTTCCATGCTTACCTATAATATCTGCATGAATGTTAAGATTCTTCATGGCTGTAACTGATTCAGAGTATTGCCTGGTTGTTGCAAGACATTTATATTTATTCATAAAGTGCTTGAAAAATACTGCTTGTTTAGCTGTTAAAAAATCTACCCAGAACGTCATTGGTTAGAAGTTATTAAAGAAATTAATTTTTTACTCAAATTGATATCTTTGAATAATTTAATCATTTTGAGAATACTTGGTATTTTAGCATCAATAAAAATTTCAACTAATGTTTTAGGATCTAATGTATTAATCGCTTTAATCAATTCTTCTTTGCTCATTCCAAACCAAAAATTCAATAATCTAACACCCGTTGTTAATTTATTGTAATATCTTTCTTTAAAGATTTTTTCATAGTCATTTTTGAATGCAAATTTACCAGCAAAAAGAGCAAACCTGATCCCCTCGCCGCTTATTGGCATAACCATTCCAGCCGAATCTCCTGCCACCACTATGTTGTTTTGTCTCAATCTTTTTAAAGGTCCAAAAGCTGGGAAAGCTGCGCCCTCAATTTTACTAGTAAGTTTTACATTAAACTTTTTTAGGAATTTTTGAAGCCTATTCTCCAGATCTAATTTTGAATTTACATGTCCTCCTATACCTACATTGCATTTATTTTTTCCATATGGAAAAATCCATGCGTAACCGTATTTGAATAGACTAATGTAAAGAGTATCATCTCTTATATCATTTGATATTCCATATCCTCTTATCGCAGGAGCTAGTTTGTACCCATTGTATGATAAACCGTTTCTTCTTGCAAAAAATGCAATATAACCGGCAGCATCAATAATTAAATCATATTTATTGGCATCAATTACTTCAACAAATCTTTTTTTATAAAATTTTACTCTATTGTCTATAGCATCGTTTAAAATCTCTTCTAAAAAATTAGATTTATTAACAATATATCCGTAGTAGGGTTTTGTGTTTGCTTCAAGTAGAAATTCATCTTCGTAATAAACATGAACATTTTCTACATAGCTTAAAACGCTCTTTGTTTCATTGGGTTTAAAATGAACATAATTAAATCCTTCATTAAAAATTGCTTCGCCACAAGGTTTTGTAGCTAGCTTTTCCTTCATTTCAAATATTTCAACATCATGACCTTCATATGAGGCCCAGTAAGCAGCGTTAACACCTGAAGGACCAGCTCCTATAATTGCAATTTTCATAATTATGATATTAATTATTTTACAATAAATTAAAGAAGCTTTTTTAAAATGCGACTTTATAATTTACAAAAAATCGAAAGCCTTTTTTTAAAAGGTTGGGTCAAGTTGGGAGTACATATGTATCAATATGACATGTCTTTTAGAGAACTTTACTAGTAAATGTAAAGTTTCATCGAATTAGATTTACTTAATTATGCCGGGGCCGGGATTTGAACCCGGGACACCGGATTTCACGCTTGCCAGACCCCAGTAATGCATTATGAGTCCGGCATCCTAACCAGGCTAGATGACCCCGGCATACATTTAAATTTTATTTTTTACCAAATATTTTTTCATAATTTATTTTAAGAGAAGGATCTTGTATTGCTTCAGTTCTACAGAGCTTTTCTATTTCATCTAAAGTAGGAGATTTAACATCGAAAACAGAAAAGTTTTTTTCGAAGCTTTCTAATGTTTTAATCAATTGTTCTTTACTGGGTATATTTATTCCTAATTGAGCTTTCATTGTACCGCCTCTTAATATTATATTTTTAAAGAACTTAGCTGCTGTATCATTTAATTGCTTAAAAAGTTCCTTTGTAATTCCTTTGCCCATTATTTCTTCAATAATAGTATTAACCTTTTCTAAAATGAGCGAAACAAATCTAAAATCTATCCAACCTTCATCTTTATTATAAGATATTTTAGTTGCATATCTAAAGAAAATAAAAAACAACTCCTTAGCATTTTCTTTGTTTCTTATGTAGCTATATATATCCTGCTCTTCAATGAGCTTAATGAAATATGTATCGCTTAAGCTTCTTGTTTTTTCATATTCTCTTTTAATTTCATCTACGATTTTTTCTATGATGAATTCAATAATTTCAACATCTATATTTTCTGCAACTTTCTTTGTTAACCTAACAACATAATCTAAGTTAATAACATCAAAATCCTTTGGATCGTTTAAATATAAACCTCTTTTTTCTTTTAGCAAAAACTGTGTAACGTAATCTTTAATTATATCGTTTCCATGTATGAGCAACAATCCTCTTAATGCACTTTTTTGTAACAATCTTAAATATTCTCCAACTGTTCCATGCTCATTTGTTTCAACTAATTGTGTATTGCATTTCCTTCCCAAAGCCACTCCATAAAAATCGATTAATTCACCTTTTTTAGAATTTAAAATCCTTTTCGCTAGAGTTTTCTCTTCAACTTTTCCTGTAAATAAAATAAGGGATCTTTCATCTAGTATAATATTTTGTACATACGTGAGGCTCGGTCCATGTTTTAGATTAGCAGAAGTCGTCATGATTATGCATGGAGTATCAGAATTAAGAATATTCTTCCTAGTTTCATCATCTATTGCTTTTATTATTCCTGATGACCTTGCGTTTATATAATAATCTTTTAAGGGTCCTTTTAACTTATAAGAGTATTTATCGTAAATTTTTATAACATCTTTTAAGCTACCGTCTACGTAAATGTTAGCATAAGGCATTTCTTTTTGGATCATTTTATAAGCTAAGAATGTAGCAATTTCTTGTGCACGGCCAGCAGCTGGTATTGGCATTACCACTTTTCCTTTTGTCTTAATAGTACTTATTACCATATTCGCTATCTTTGATACACTATCCATGAATGATTCTTCTCCAAGAGTAAAGTTACTCTCAGATATAACGACATCTATATCTTGGTATCCTGGAGAAAATTGTCCAGCTAAGGGTAAATTTGTAAGACTTATATCTCCTGTATATAATATATATGAAGAATCTATTTTCAACAAATATGAAAAAGCACCTAGCAAATGTCCAGCACTAATTGGTTGCACTTTAATTTCATCATTTATTTTGCTTATCTCACCTTCGTTTAACACTTTTACTTCAGACATAACTTCTTCTATATCGCTCTGAGGTATTCTATACTTTGATTTTATTTCTAAGCTCCCAAGAGTTATTTTTCCTATATCTTTAGTAGGCTCGCTCATGTATATATTGGCTTCAGGGAATTTCCTCTTTAAGATTGTTAAGCCACCTATATGATCCGCATGTGCATGTGATATAAAAATATGCTTGATTTCATCATCTATCCTATCAAATTCAGGCATTTCATATTGGAATCCGCAATCCAATACTATTCCTTCTTTATTATAGCTAATCACTATCAAATTCGGTTTTCCTATTGTACATCCGCCGATGAACTTGATTTTCATAGATAATTATAATTAGATATAAAGACAGTTTTAATTAAGTTTATTCCAAATTTAAGCTAATATTATTTCAGAGGCAGCTTTTCTTAATCTATTCATTACTGTAAGACCTATGCCATACTCAGGATATCCTTCAGCTATAATAACATCGACTTCATGGTCTATCTTTCTAAGCTTTGAAAAAAGATTATAAGCTATTGTGAAAAGATTTTTTCTAGAACCTAATATCTCTGCTATTACATTATCAATTTTAATTTTATTAATAGTTTCTTCGCTGCCAATTATGCCAACTTTTTTACCTTGTGCTGACTTTTCATCTATAATTTTTTTCATCATTGAGACAATTTTCTCTTCATCACCTTCAATCAATATCAAAGGCTTTTGAGGAGCGTAGTGACGATACTTTATACCAGGGGAAGTAACTGCTATATTTTCAACATCTACTTTAAAGCCTTTAGCAAAGTCGGGTATGGTGATTTTTCCAATTTCTTTTTCGATAACATTAATAGGTAAAGCTCCAGGTCTTAATAAAACTGGATTTTCCTTCGTTAAATCTATTACGGTTGATTCAACACCGAATATTGTTCTACCTCCGTCTATAATAACATCAATTTCTTCAGAAAAGTCTTCCAAAACATGCTTTGCTGTTGTTGGACTTGGTCTTCCAGACTTATTCGCGCTAGGTGCAGCGATTGGCTTAAAAGATTGATTTATTAATTCTAGTGCTATCGGGTGCATAGGCAATCTTACAGAAACTGTATCCAATCCTGCAGATGTCTCCTTAGCTATTTTTTCATTCCTTTTAAGGACTATAGATAATGGTCCTGGCCAAAACTTTTTTGCAAGAATATACGCTACTTCGGGAATATCTCTTGCAACATATTCGAGCTGGTCTATACTGCTTATATGAACAATAATTGGATTATCAAGAGGTCTATTCTTAGCCTTAAAAATTTTTAATACAGCGTCTGAATTTGTAGCATCTGCCCCTAAGCCATATACTGTTTCTGTAGGAAATGCAACAAGATTTCCCTTATTTATTGCTTCTGCTGCTATTCTTATTTTTTCTTTATTTGGATTCAAAGGATTAATTTTTAACAAAATCATTTTTATCTTTTCTTACCTGTTTAAAATGATTCTTAATCTAATTAATTATTAAATTTTTATACCAAATATTATCTTATAACTATTTAGCTTACATGGGGTCGTAGTTCAGCTTGGTTAGAATGCGCGGCTTGGGACCGCGTGGTCCCAGGTTCAAATCCTGGCGACCCCATTTATTATAAAAAATTTAAATGCCCGCCGACTTAGCTAACTTCGCACGGCCTTTCGGACCGTACTACAGTTAGCTACGGAGGGCGGTTTAACTTCCGAGTTCGGAATGGGATCGGGTTGTTTCCGCCCCCTATGGCCGGCGTGGCAATATTATTTTTTATTTTACTCCTATTTAAAATTTGTTCTAATTTTAATTTATAAATAAGATTAACCAATTAAATAATCAGTAATTTAGGTGTATTAAATGCAAATGGTGTTATTTAATAGTATAAATATAGTAACATACCAGCTATTACCACCTTCGCAAACAAACGATTTCTATTCATTTTTATTATCTTTGTTTTATTTTCTAATATTCATAATGTTTTTTGTGAGCATGTTGTTTCCTGGATTACAGCTTAGTCTGTTTACAACTTTTTCATTAAGAAGAATAGGTGATAAAATAACAATCCTTGATGAGCTTGATCTTAAGAGCAAGAAAACTTTAGCTGAACAATTAAAAAAATTTGGAGCTGACGGGGAAAAATTAAGTGAACATGTAAGAGAATTAACAGAATTTTTCGAAATTAGTCCTGTAGATAGAGATCCAGCAGGGATTTTAAATAGATTAGAATATATTTTAGACTTGACTAGATACAGATTTCGTTCTTTATTAAAACTATATGCCCCAAAGGTGGATGAAAATGCTCTTTCAACTTTAGAAGATACAGCTAGTATTGCACAAGTTATTCATTTGATAAACAGAATTGCAAAACATTATTATAACATGGCAAAGAAATTCAAGAATTATTATATTGCTCAACAGGTTGAATTTATACTTCCATTCTTAATAGATATGGCAAAAAATTATTTCAGAGCTTTACCTGCAACAACTTTAGAGGTTCCAATAGGTGATGGAATTGGTCCTATGGTAATAGCACGTATGTATAAAGAGTTTGGAGTGAATGAAATAAAAGAATTGGGTAATGAAATGGTTGTGGGTGAGGCTGAGTTTCAAAATAGAAAGTTGCTTCTTATGAAAGCTTCAGGTCCGGCAGGCAGAGTAGGGAAACCTGGCGCGGCCGTAAAACAATTAGTTAAATCTTTAGAAGGTAAAGTAAATCTGATAGTTACGATAGATGCGGCTCTAAAATTAGAAGGTGAAGAGACAGGCGAAATCGCGCAAGGTGTGGGAGCGGCAATAGGCGACCCAGGTCCTGAAAAGTACAAAATAGAAGAAAGTGCACTAGAATATAGGATTCCATTGGTAGCAATTATAATTAAACAAGGATTTAATGATGCAATTTCTCCCATGATAAAGACCATCGCTGATAAGGTGGATGATGTTGTAAATAGAGTCAAAAATCTTGTTCTAGAAACCGTTCCCGAAGGCGGAATAGCTTTAATAGTTGGGATAGGTAATACATTAGGAATAGGTAATGCATCATGAGTGAACGCATATCTGTATTTTTTGAGCAAGCTTTAAATATAAAACCTATTTCTCAACTAGAATGCATTCAATGTAAGCATAAACTAGAAAGGCCCTATAAAGAGAAAGAATATGTAAATAAAGCAGTAGATGATAAATGTCCTAAATGTCAAAGCCCAATGTATGTAAAGGCGATTTACGTTTATCCTCAACCTAAACAATTCTAATATTGAATCAGAAATAAAATTAAGGAAAGAATTAAAATCTTTTTATGAAAATTATGCAGAAGATTTTAGCTATACTAGAATAAGACCTTGGAGAGAAGTAGTTTATTATTATAAACTTTTTAAAGGGACTCAAGTTGTTTGTGATCTAGGTTGTGGAAATGGGAGGCATACAAAAGAATTATTCAAATTTTGCACGATTGTATTAGGAATTGACTTTTCCTTTAATCTTTTAAAAATAGCAAAATTAAAAAATTTAAGTAATTATCCATTATTCTTTCCAATTGTAGCTGATGCTTTGAAATTGCCTATAAAAGATCAATTATTAGATGGCATAATTTCTGTTGCTGTCTTTCATCATATTCCGAATGAACATAATAGAATCGATTTTATCAAAGAATGTAAAAGAACACTCAAACGTAATGGAATTTTGATATTAACTGTCTGGAGTATTGTAAATATTAAAAATTTAATCCATTCTATAATACAAACATTAAAATATTATAGAAGAATGTTTTATGAATTTGGAGACGCATATGTTTCTTGGGCTGGTAAATACAATAGATATTATCACTTTTTTTCAAAAAAAGAATTAAAAAATCTGTTTCTCAAAGCTGGTTTAAATAAATTTGTAATCATGCAATTTGGAACTTTTCCAAATAAGAAAAATTTTATTTTACTTGCAATTAAAAGCTAATTTGTTCTCTTACTTTACATTCCTTTTTCTTTTTATACAGTAAGACTTTCTCTTTCTGATATTTCTTTTACAATTTTTAATCTCTCTTCGATGAATTTCATGTTTATTAGTGTGAAGACAATAGTAACTAAGGAGATTAAGAAAGCTATATCATAGGATAAAAGAAGACCGAATTTATCTGCGATAAATCCATCTAAAACCGGTGCTATCGCAGCGCCTGACCATCTAATTAAGTTATAAGCAGCTGAGGATATTGACCTTGAATATGGTGATATAGAGATTGCATTAGACGTTAGTATTGAATTATTTAAACCGCATGAAATTCCTGATAGTATAATCAAAAATGGTCGTACTAAGCTATTTGACATAGATAGTGATACTAAAATTATTGCGAACGAGGCTAGAGATGTTAAAAAAACTTTGATATTGGAAAACTTTTTAGTCATTAAATTAAAAATTACTACGGAGAAAAAAGCTACTAAAATTCCCCAATAGAAATATATGGTGCCCAAAGTGAATGTGGATAAATCGGCTATTGTAAGAGGTGAATATGCTAAAATAGTGAAGAATCCAAAATTATAGCCAAGTGCAATTAACGCGTTCAATTTAACGCCTCTATCTTTTAATGCCTTAAATACATCAGAAGGATTCTTTTTTACTTCTTTTATAGGAGGTTCTTTTATCATACTAATAGTAAGGATTAAACCTATTGCCATTAAAGTAGCAGTACCAAAGAATGGATACCTCCAACTAAAACTACCCAATATACCACCAAGCAAAGGCCCAGATGAAATACCGAGACCTAATGCAGCCTCATATAATGTTATTGATCTAATTATGTTTCCTTTAGACGAAAGACCAACAATTATGCTTAAAGCTGTTGTTGTAAATAGTGCATTGCCCAATCCCCAAAATCCCCTGTAAATTGCAAATATAGGAATATTTGGAGAGAGCCCTGATAATGTTGAAAAAATAACCACGGTTGACAACCCAAAAATTAGAGTTCTTCTATTACCTATCGTCGTGGATAACCACCCAGCAATGAGCATAGCAATTGCCATCACTGCAATATAACTTGTAAAGAGCCATTCAACATCAAAAGCTGATGCACCCATTTCTTTAGCTATCAACGGTAATAGCGGATCAACAACACCTATACCCATGAATGCAACAAAGGTAGCAAAAGCTACCACAATTGCTGATTTTTCAAACAAAGGTTCTTTTTTCATTGAAATTATTAAAAAGTGAATTCCCCAATTATATAAGCTTAAATTAAAATGTCTAAAATCTTTAAATTAAATGGAAATTCATGGGTAATGAGTTAGATCTAATTAAAGAATACTTTGAATATAATACTTACGTAAGGAGAAAATACTTTGATAAGATATTCAAGGAATTGCCTGAAACTGAAAGACATAAAGATAGAGGCGCTTCTTTTCCAAGTTTAGTTGATATATTTGTTCATGTGTTAGATGGTTACAGATACTGGCTTTATTATACAATAAATGACAAAGTGAATGAATATTTTAGCTTGAGAGGAAAAATAAAATCTTCAGAAGATGTGGAGAAAGAGATGAAGAATGTGGAAAAATTAATTGATGATTTTTTCAATAATCTAAAAGAAGAAGATTTGGATAGGTTAATAGTTTATTCTTATAAAAATAGAAAATATCAAATAAAATTAAAAACTATTTTGCTTCATTTAATAGAAGAAGAATTGCAGCATAGAGGAGAGTTAAATGCCCTTTTATGGCAAATAAATATTGATCCACCAGTTACAGGTTATGATGAATGGATTGAACAGAAAAAGTAGAGATTATTCAATCGCGTCAAATTTTGTATAAGGCCTTAAAATCTCAGGAATGATTATTTTATCCTTTTCTTGATAATTTTCTAACAATACTGCCATCGTTCTACCTATTGCTAATCCTGAACCGTTTAACGTATGAACGTATTGCGATTCTTTTCTTCCGCCACCTACAAATTTTATATTTGCTCTTCTTGCTTGAAAATCAGTACAATTACTGCATGAAGATACTTCTAAATATCTATTCTGAGAAGGCAACCATGCTTCTATATCATAAGTTTTTGCAGACGCAAATCCAAGGTCACCAGTACATAATAATCTAACTCTATATGGTATCTTTAACAATTTTAAGACTTCTTCCGCATCGTTAACAAGCATTTCTAACTCTTGAAAGCTTGTTTCAGGAGCTGTAATTTTAACAAGTTCAACTTTATTAAATTGATGCACTCTAAGTATTCCCTTTAAATCTACGTGTCTTCCAGCTTCTCTTCTAAAGCAAGGAGTATATGCAACGTATTTTAAAGGCAATTGTTTATAATTAAGTGTCTCATTTGCATGTAAGTTTACTAATGCTAATTCAGCTGTTGGAAGTAACCACAAGTCTTCTTTGCTTGTTCTATACATATCTTCTTCAAACTTTGGTAAATGTCCTGTTCCAAAAGCGCCTTTACCAGTTATCAGTATTGGAGGAAATATCTCTGTATATCCTCTACTTTTGTGCAAATCGAGCATAAAATTTATTAATGCCCTTTCTAAAGCTGCGCCTTTTCCTTTTAATGTGTAAAAACCAGAACCAGCTAACTTAACACCTCTTTCGAAATCTATTATATCAAAAGATTCACCTAATTCATAGTGCGCTTTAGGCTTAAAATTGAATTCTCTTTTTTCTCCTACTTCTCTAACAGTTATATTATCTTCATCTCCTTTACCATATGGAACAGATTCATGTGGTATATTAGGGAGTCTAAATAAAAGATAGTCACGTTTTTCCTTTAATTTTTCTACTTCTTCTTCCAAACTTTTTATTTGGTTCTCTATTTCATTGACTTTTAAAACTAATAATTCTTTTTCTGATTGTGAAACTTGTGGATATTTTTCTGTGAGCTCATTTTTTTCATGTCTCTTTACCTCTAATTCTTTTAATCTCTTTCTATAGAGGTTATCAGCTTCTATTAGTTCATTTAAGGGAAAGTCTAAATTTCTTTTCTTTAGACTTGCTTCAATTATTGAAGGATTCTTTCTAATTAAATTTATATCAAGCATATTCCTTTCTAATAACTTTAGATATCTTATTGTTCAATATGTATTTTACCAATGCAAAATATGGCGGTGAAGGCTTATTTGGTCTAGATTTAAATTCAGGATGAGCTTGAGTTAATAAAAAGAATCCGTTTTTCAATTCAGCAAATTCCAACCTTTTTCCTTCTAGGGAAAAACCGGAGAATATTAAACCGTGCTTTTGTAGTATTTCAAAATAATCAGGATTAACTTCATATCTATGTCTGTGTCTTTCATAGATTATTTCACTTCCATATATATCATAAGCTAAAGTGTTTTTTACTAGCTTTATTGGATAAGAACCTAAACGCATTGTGCCACCTTTATTTATTAAATTTTTTTGTTCAGGCAATAGATCGATTACTGGATGATTCGTATTCGGATCTATCTCTGTTGTATTTGCATCTTTTAACCCACATACATTCCTAGCAAATTCAACAATTGCTAGTTGAAATCCATAGCATATTCCTAAAAGAGGTATGTTATTTGTGCGTGCAATGTTTACAGCTTTTATTTTTCCTTCAGCACCTCTTGCTCCAAACCCAGGTAAAATTATTATCGCATCTGAAGTTAATAATTGATTAATTACTTCACTATCATTGTTTTCAATTGATTCAGAATCTATCCAAATCTTGTTAATTTTAACTTTTAGATTTATGCTTGCATGGTTCAAAGCTTCACTAATGCTTACGTATGAATCAACAAGTTTTGAATATTTGCCCACCAATGCAATTTTAACTTCATATACGTATTTATTGTCACATAAATAAATCCAATCTTTCCAATCAGGTGCCCTATTTTCAAGTGCTAACAGATTTATCAAAAGCTTGCTTAATCCTTGCCCCTCTAATAAAAGAGGTATTTTGTAAATGTTTTCTACATCATATGAATTAAATACGTATTCAGGTCTAACATTTCCAAACAACGCTATCTTATTTCTTGCTTCTATCGAAAGAGGTTTGGCGCTTCTTGCTATTATTATATCTGGCTGTATACCTATTCTCCTTAGTTCATTTACACTATGCTGTAATGGCTTAGTCTTTTGCTCACCTGAAATGGATAAAGTAGGAACTAAAGCTACATGTACAAAAACTATACTATGATTACTTTCTTCCAATCTCATTTGTCTTAATGCTTCTAAAAAGGGTAAGCTTTCGATATCTCCTACAGTACCTCCAACTTCTACAATAGCTATATCAGCGCCTGATTTCGAAGCTGTTGATCTTATTCTATTCTTAATTTCATCAGTAATATGTGGTATTATTTGAACGCATTGACCTAAATAATCACCTCTTCTTTCCTTTGCAATTACTGTTTCATAAATTTGACCAGTTGTAATATTATGCTCTCTATTTAGATTAATTCCAAGAAATCTTTCATAATGTCCAAGATCCATATCAGTTTCTGCACCATCTTCTGTTACAAAAACCTCTCCATGCATGAAAGGATTCATGGTTCCGCTGTCAAAATTCAGATAAGGATCTATTTTTATAGCAGTAACTTTATAATTTCTAACTTGCAAAATTTTCCCTATTGAAGAAGTGATGACACCTTTACCTACAGAAGATAAAACACCACCAGTTATGAATATGTATTTACTCATCAGTTAATAACATGAATAATAACAATCCATTTTAAAAAGTTATAAATTTATCTTATAAAAAATAAAAATCATGAAAATAAGCTTCTTGTCCTTCATAATTCTTATTTTAATATTACTTACACCATTTCAAGTTCATTCTTTACCATTACAAAATAAATTCATTTCTTACAAGTATAGTACAAATTTCAAGTTATTAGGCAATAGCTCACTTTCCCCTCTAGGCATTCATATAGGATATTCATTTGAACAAAATGTATCGGGAATGATTAACATTCAAATTTTTTCTTCAAAAAAAGGATGTGATAATCTATCTATAGCTTTAAACGGAAGTTCGAATTACGTTTATAAAATAGGCTTTATTTCTAAAACAGGTAAAAATTTTATTTCTCAATCTTTTACTAATACAACTTGCTATTTTAATAATTTGCTTTATAGCTTCCTCAAATTTCCTTCAAACTATACAGGATTTTTAAATTATCCAGTAGGAATCAATACGTTAATTTATAAAAACTTAACTCTTGCATTTAACGGTTTAAAAATGATAGAAAATTTTCCTACTGTTAGCTATACCTTTTCTTTATACTATAAGTTTCTTAATAAGAATAATTTTTTCTTAAATGAGACAACAATTAAATTAAATTCCACTTTTTATAACAGCTTAGATTTTGGTTTTCCTATCTATGTAAATTTTACAATGAATGGCGTGTTTAATTCGAGTAAATTATCCAATCAAAAACAATTAAATTATATGACCTTATCATTCCTTTCTTATGGATCAATGGTATTATATTCAACGAATCTTAAGAGTAGTTCAAAGATTGATGATTTTAAATTTATTGAATTGAAAACATCCACCAATACAACATTCTTTGTTATATCTAACAAAACCATTCAAGGAATTAATATATTAGGAGATGAAATGAATATAACTTTAAATGGTAATGGAAACTCTTCTATTTTCATCATCTATGGTGGAGAGAATTTGCTTATAAGCTATAATAATTTTAATATTGTATATCCAAATAATTCTACAGAATTACTTTATTATTACTTCATAAATTATGCAACGTTTTTTATGGAATCCAATTCAAATAACCTTGTAATAAATTTAGGAGCCAATGTTGGTTCAGCTAATTTTTCATCAACATCAAGCTATAAATTTTCCTATGGCTACATAATAATTATAATTCTAATAGCGATTTCAATTATGTTAATATACATTGCTTTTATTAGAAAAAGGACTAAACGATAATATTAAAATAAGTGAATTTAATTTAAACTTTGGAATATGCTAGCAGTAATTGTAGGAGGAATGTTCGGAGATGAGGGAAAAGGTAAAATAATAAGTTATCTTTCTATAAAAGACGACGTTGATGTAGGTGTTAGAGCAGGTGTTGGAACGAATGCAGGTCATACAGTTGTTTATCAAAACAAGACTTATAAATTAAGACAAGTACCTTCTTCTTTTGTAAATCATAAAGCTAAATTATATGTAGGTGCGGGTGTTCTTGTAGATGTTGAAGTCTTTTTAAGCGAAGTCAAGAACTTTTCTTTAGAAGGAAGAGTATGGGTTGATGCAAATTGCACTGTGATTGAAGAACATCACAAAACAAAAGATAAAAATGATCCTCACTTAGCAAAAGTGGTTGGTACTACTGGAACTGGTAATGGTCCAGCGATGGAAGATAGAGTTAGGAGAATAGCTAAAACATGCAAAGATGTTGAAGTTCTTAAACCATATCTTGAGGACGTCTCCTTAAAGGTCAATGAAGCTATTGATAACAATAAAAAAGTACTAATTGAGGGGAGTCAAGGAACATTTTTATCTTTGTATCATGGCACTTATCCATATGTAACTTCAAAAGATACAACCGCATCTGCTGCATTATCTGATGTTGGTGTTGGACCAAAAAAGGTTGAAGATGTAATAGTTGTATTTAAATCTTATATAACAAGAGTAGGAGGCGGACCTTTAGAAAATGAGCTAAGTTTTGAAGAGGCTCAAAAACTTAATTTATTAGAATATGGAACTGTGACAGGTAGGCCTAGAAGGGTTGCACCCTTTAATTTAAAGCTAGCAAAAAGAGCAGTTATGCTAAACAGTGCTACACAAATAGCTATAACAAAGATCGATGTTTTATATAAAGAAGCTGCAAAAATTAAAAACTACGAAAAGTTGCCAAAGGATGCAAAGAAATTTATTGAGGAAGTAGAGGCTGAATTAGGTGTTCCAATAACTTTAATTGGTACAGGTAGCGAAGCAGAAGACATTATTGATCTAAGAAACACAAAACTTAAAAAATAGAAATATTGTTATATTCTTTATTTCTTATATAGCTTAAAATTATGATTTTATCTGTAGACGAGTTAAAGAAATACATTAGCTGTGAATACGGAATAGAAAAAGATCAGATACAGACAAATGGTATAGATTTAAGATTGGATAAGGTCTTTCAACCTATTTCCTTTGGAACAATTTTTTCCAAGGAAACTAAACTGCCACCTTATAGAGAAATAATGCCTGAAACAATCGAAGGCATGCAAGTATTTGCTTTATCTGAAGGATATTATATAATAGAATTCTTTGAAACTATTGAAGTACCTTTAAACGCAATTGGAATTTGCTTTCCACGTTCATCATTGCTAAGAATGGGTTGTGATATAAGAACTGCTTTATGGGACAGCGGTTATAAAGGAAAATCTAGGGCTTTAATGGTTGTGTATAATAAAGTAATGATTGAAAGAGGCTCAAGAGTTGCTCAAATAATATTTGCTAGAACTGAAAGTAATGTAGAGAACCCTTATTCAGGTAAATATCAAAAGGAAGGTTTGTTGGAAAAAAGATAATCAATTTTTTCAACATAAAATTTATTTATGAAGTAATATACTATTTGTTGAAGCTGATGTCGAAAAATTTTGGATATTCATGGCTTATAGGTGGTGCTCAAGGAACAGGTATTGAAAGAGGAGCATCGATCTTTATAAACTCAGTTGCAGCAGCCGGTTATTACGTTTTTGGTAAAAGAGAATATTACTCAAATATAATGGGAGAACATAGCTACTATTATGTTCGGTTTGATAAAAAACCTATTAGATCGCATGTAGAAAGGTATAATATATTAGCTGCATATGATGCAGAAACGATCTTTAGACATAGTACAGAGGCTTTATCTGAAGCTGCTATAATATACAACTCTTTACTTAAAGCTGTTCGATTATCCGAGATACCTACAATAGAGAAAAGGCTTAGAAATGAAATAAGTAAAAAATTCAATTTAGAACCTAATAAATTAAATTTAAGCTTAATTTTAGAAGAGGCGGAAAAAAACGGTGTAAAAACTTTTCCTGTAGACTACACAGAAATTTTAACAACGGTATCCAAAAAAACAGGCGAGAGTTTATCAGAATTAACTATAATGAATAACATAATTGCTGTAGCTTCATCTTTAGCACTTTTAAAATTTGATTTTGAAGTATTAGTAAAAGCAATAAGTAAAACATTTGGAAATAGAAAAAGAGTTATAGAACTAAATACTTTAGTTTCTGAATTGGCTTATAATCAAGTTAATTCAAAGGGATATTCTAATGAATTTAATTTATCTTTGCCAAAACTTGAGAATAATTCTAAAAGATACATATTGAATGGAAATCAAGCAGTAGCGATAGGTAAATTGGCTGCAGGCTGCCGCTTTCAAACTTATTATCCAATAACTCCTGCCACAGATGAAAGTAATTTTTTAGAAGCTCACGAAAATATTGAAATAAAAGAAGAGATAAGCAATCTTATAAATGAAGAAAAAGAATTCTTAAAGACTGAAGGTTCGATAGTTGTTATGGAAACAGAAGATGAGATAGCAGCAATTACGATGGCTACAGGCGCTGCTTTAGCGGGCGCTAGGGCTTCAACTTCAACTTCCGGACCTGGTTTTTCATTAATGGTTGAGGGGTTAGGTTGGGCAGGAATGAATGAAGTTCCGGTCGTTATAACATTATACCAAAGAGGAGGGCCTTCTACTGGAATGCCTACAAGAAATGAACAAGGAGATTTGAGATTTGCTATACATGCTGGTCATGGTGAATTTCCAAGAATTGTTTTAGCCCCTGGTGATGTTGAAGAAGCTTTCTATGATACAATTAGAGCATTTAATTACGCTGAAAGGTATCAATTACCAGTTATACTTATGCTAGATAAATTCCTAGCGAATTCTGTAAAGACAATTGAAAAAATTGAAGCTAATAAAGTAAAAATTGATCGAGGAACAATTTTAAAAGAAGATGAATTGCTAAAATTAAAGCAAGCTGGTAAAGAATACAAAAGGTTTGAGTTTACTGAAAATGGAATATCTCCCAGAGTATTTGTAGGTACGAATAATGCTGTATTTTGGAATACTGGAGATGAACACGACGAATTGGGTCATATAACAGAAGATCCAATAATTAGGGATAAAATGATGGAAAAGAGAATGAGTAAGCTTTTAACAGCAAGTAAGGAAATTCCTATGGAAGAAAAGTTAAATTATTTTCCTGCTACAAAACCTGAAATAACTATAGTAAGTTGGGGTTCAAATAAAGGGCCTATTCTCGATTTAATAGAATTACTTAAAGATGAAGGAATAGAGGTTGATTTTATTCAAGTTAGAATATTAAATCCTTTTCCGGCCAATGAATTAAAAGGTTTGCTAGAAGGTAAGAGATGGGTAGATGTTGAAAGCAATTATTCAGCTCAATTAGCTGGCTTAATTAGGGAAAACACTGGTTTAAAGCCTAATTATTACATAGTTAAGTACAATGGAAGGCCTATATCGTTAGATGAACTTTATATAGCAGTTAAAAGAACCATAACTAGTGAAGCGCCTACTAGGCAGGTGTTGAGAAGTGGAGCTTAAACTTAAATTAACTGATTATAGAACTGACGTTCATAATAACTGGTGCCCAGGATGTGGTGATTTTGGAATATTGAGTTCTATTCAGCAAGCATTGTTCGAAATGCAATTAAATCCAAGCAAAGTAGCTATTATATCAGGTATAGGATGCAGTGCAAAAACACCTCATTATATAAACGGTTATGGTATTCATACATTGCATGGCAGAGCCATACCTTATGCAACAGGATTAAAGCTTGCGAATCCAGAATTAGAAGTTATAGTAACGGTAGGCGATGGTGACGGGCTAGGCATCGGAGCAGGTCATTTTGTTCACGCAGGTCGAAGGAATGTTGATTTTACAGTAGTTCTTTATAATAATGAAGTTTATGGGCTCACAAAGGGGCAAGCTGCACCTACACTAAATATCGGTGTTAAAACAAAATCTCTACCAAAGCCAAACATAAATCAAGCAATTAACCCTATTTTATTAGCATTTGCAGCAGGATATACATTCATCGCTAGAGGTTATGCTTATGAAGTTAAGCATCTTAAAGAATTAATAAAGCAAGCCATTTCGCATAAAGGTTCTGCTTTTGTTGAAGTTATTCAACCATGCCCTACTTACAACGATATTCATACGAAAGAATATTGGTCAGGCAAAGGAAATATAGATCCTAAAACAGGAAAAGAAGTGCCAAGATATTATAAGCTTGAGGAAACTGGTTATGAATGCATAATAACAGATGAAACAACTGAAGAAGAATATCTAAACAAAATCTCTAATTTCATAAAGAAAGCATATGAAAGTGGAAACAGAGTACCTATAGGTGTTTTTTATAGAGATTTAAGATTTGCTACATATGAAGAAAGATTATCTTCAAGAATGCCCACATATAAAATTTCACCTCCTGCAAAACAAGAAATTGCTGATAAAAAAGGTAATTCAATAACTAATATTGATAAAATCTTAGAAGAATTTGCAATTTAAACATTAAAAATTTTTTTAACAAGCAGAATAGCTTCTTTTAATCTTTGAATCTCTTCTGAATCGTTATATAAGTAGAAACTTGCTCGAGCCATAGCTGGTACATTATATTTCTTCATAACGAGCTTTGCGCAATGATGTCCAGCCCTTATCTCAACTGCTTCCTGGTCTAAAATAGATGCCACATCATGCGCATGAACACCTTCAACATTAAAGGCTATAACGCCGCCTTTAATTTCAGGTTCCCTTGGACCATAAATCTGCAATCCTTTTATTTCGCTTAAGATTTCTAATGCTTCTTTCACTAGTTTCTTTTCATGTTCTCTTATTCGATCCATACCTATATTTTCTAAATATTTAATTGCCTCACCCAATCCTATACCACCTTCTACATTTGGAGTTCCTGCCTCATATTTCCAAGGTAATTCATTCCAAGTTGATTCATAAAAATCCACTTCTTTAATCATTTCACCACCTGTAAGAAAAGGATCCATTTCTTCAAGAATTTCTTTTTTTGCATATAAAACACCTATTCCCATAGGTCCTAACATTTTATGTCCAGAAAATACCATAAAATCACAATCTATTTCTTTAACGTTTATAGGCATATGAGGAACTGATTGAGCGCCATCTATTATAGCTAGTGCTCCTGTTTCATGAGCCATTTTTACAAGTTTTGATACTGGATTTATAGTTCCTAATGTATTAGATACATGCGTAAAAGAGAAGACTTTTAAAGGTTTATCAATTTTATAAAAATCTTCTTGATTAAGCAATCCATCCTCAGTCAAACCAATGTAATCTAACTTAGCCTTTTTTTCTTTAACCAAAATTTGCCACGGAACTATATTGCTATGATGCTCCATTTGAGTTATTAATATTCTATCATTTTCGTTGATGTTTTTTCTTCCCCAAGCATACGCAATTAAATTTAAGGCTTCTGTTGAGTTTCTAACAAATATTATTTCTTCATAACTCCTTGCATTTATAAATTTAGCAACACGTTTTCTACTTTCCTCATATTCCATTGTTGCTTCTTCAGCTAATGTATAAACGCCTCTATGAACGTTAGCATTAAAATTCATATAGTAGTTTTCAATGACCTTTATAACTTGCAATGGCTTTTGAGTGGTAGCAGCATTATCCAAATATACGATTTGCTTACCGTTAATTTTTCTGTTTAATATTGGAAAATCGTTTTTAATCTTTTTTACATCAATTACTTCGTATTCTTTCAGCATTCTAGCTATTAGTGTTCTATAAAATATATTTAATTAATTCTTTAGCCCTTCATAAATTTATATTTGATAGTTTATAGATTAAAAAAGAAATGACATCGTTAAAAGAGGGAGATTTGGCTCCTGATTTTAAAGCTGTAAATTCTGAAGGGAAAGAAGTTTCATTAAGTGAACTAGTAAAGTCAAATAAATATGTCGTTCTTTATTTTTATCCTAAGGATTTTACATCAGGATGTACTAAAGAAGCCTGTAGTTTTAGGGATAACTTTGAATCAATTAGGAAGTTTGGTGCGCAGGTTGTTGGAATAAGCTTAGATGATCCTAAAACACATGCAGAATTTGCTAAAGAGTATAATCTTAATTTTATGCTAATTTCAGATTTAGATGGAAAGATAAGTGAGAAATACGGAGTTTTAAGACAAATGGGTGGTAGAAAGTTTGCAGCTAGAGTAACTTTTGTCATTGATTCATCAGGTAAAATTATAAAAATATTTAAAAACGTCAAGGCAGATACGCATGGACAAGAAATTTACGAGTTCTTATCAAGCCTAAAATAATTAAAGAGATGGATGAAAATAATATAAATAAACTTCTAAAGACTCTGAATGATATAATTTTACAATATAGAAGCTTGATCAACGAACTTAATTCTAAAAACATTCAATCATTTATTTTTAATGATTCTTATCATGATTTGGAATATATAGTAAAAAGAATACAATCAGAAACTAAAGTAATTCAGAAATCCAAATTGGAAATTAATAAGAAGCTTTTATCCAAAGAATTTCAATTTCTTAAACAAAATTATGGTATAAGTGAAGATGAGCTGTTGCCTGAGAAAAATAAGTTTAGGAATTATGAAGATTTTGCAGAATATTTAAACAAAAAAGTTTATAGAGCTTATTCATGGGATTCATTTCTATTTCCTTTCTCTGAATATTATAAATCAAAAGAAAAATTAGAAAAACTAATCTATGATTTAAAAGAAAAACTAAAGATGATCAATTTCTACCTCAATTCTTATAATAAAAAAATAGTGTATGATGAAGATTCTTTGAATATAACTTCCTAAAGAAATTGCTAAATTTCAAGAAAAAGCTTAAATATATTTAAATAAAACTTATATTTGCTAGACGCAAAGAAAACCTGCACGATACAAAGTTGTATCTGCTGGGTGCTGGTGTGAAGAACCCTGCGAGGGAGGCCGCAGGGTATGCCTCCCCTTCACACCAACTTCTAGCAGATACAGCTTTTGTCGTGCGGGCTTAAATGCGTCTAGCTTAATAAAAATTTTCTCTACATGAATATGTAATTTTAAAATATTCTTCAACTGTAACCCTTTTAATTTTCATTTTATCTACATTTATGATGTAAATATAATTCAATTTAGCATTTCTTAGCTCTTCAATTTCTATTGGTGATGCCTTATAATAAAGATCTAATACTTTCTTAATATTTGAAAGTTCTTCATAAGTTCTTTCCTCAGGCTTTTTAAGTATCATTTCAGGCAATTGTAAAATATGAAAAGGTGGACATGCCAATGAAAAATATCTTGTAAATTTACAATATCTTGCAATTTTACTTACTTCTCTTGCAAATCTATATGTAACAGGATCTCCTGAATATTCAGGAGGCACAAATCCAGTTTCAACTTCTATCAATTCAGAATAATTTTGATTGTAAACTATTAAGTCAGCGATAAGATTACCAACGTCTTTTTCTAACTCTATATTTTTACCCTGTTTTATAAACTCCAATGCTAAAACTAATTCCATCATTGTATGATTCGATTTGATATATTGTCTTAGGTAAAGTTGAACAACCCTATCAATAATTTGCTTGAAAATTTGTCTTTTATCATCATCAAGTTCATAGGAATTTTTTAAATAAAATTCCTCCACCTCTAGCAAAAATTTATTCATTTAACTACTTTATTCTATCTTTATCGTTCAAATTAAAATATTTTGCATTGATTAATTAGTATATGAGTCAAAAGGTAACCTATGTAACTTTATTGGCTGATGAAAAAATTCATCCTGAATATGAAAAAGCTTTAAAGTCTGTTGAAGCAGAATTTGGAAAAACTTATCCTTTATACATAGGTAAGGATGAAGTTTTAAGCGACGAGACATTTGTAAAAACGAGTCCTATAGATACAAGGATTGTAATGGGTTATTTTCAAAAAGCTAAAAGAGAGCATGTAGTAAAAGCAATAGAAGAAGCCAAGAATGCATTTGAATATTGGGGCAATCTAGATTATAAGAAAAGAATTGAAATATTTAAAAAAGTAGCTGAACTTCTAGAAGAAAATCGATTCAAGATAGCAGCTTACATAACATATGAAGCAGGAAAAAATAGATTGGAAGCTTTGGCTGAAGTATATGAAGCTATAGATGCAATAAAATATTATTGCAAGGTATATGAGGAAAATGAAGGTTATGTAAAAAGAATGAATACTGTTGTTCCGGGAGAAATATGCTACAGTGTTGCTAAACCTTATGGTGTTTGGGTTGTTATTTCACCTTTTAACTTTCCCTTGATGTTATCCAGTGGTATGTGTCTTGGTGCATTACTTACTGGAAACACAGTTGTGATGAAACCTGCAAGTGATACACCCTTTGGTGTACTTTGGTTATATAGATTGTATCGTGAGGCAGGTGTACCTGCAGGTGCAATAAATTACTTAACAGGACCAGGCAATGTTTTCGAGGATGAGATTGTTACAAATAAGGATGTTGCAGGAATTGCTTTTACAGGGTCAAGAGAAGTTGGTATGCGTTTATATAGAAGATTTACTTCATCACAGCCTTATCCTAAACCAATAGTTTTAGAAACTGGTAGCAAAAATCCTGTAATTGTTACTAAATATGCAAGTATTGATAAAGCTGTGGAAGGAACAGTTCGTTCAGCATTTGGTTTTTCTAATCAAAAATGCAGTGCTGCATCTAGAGTTTATGTTCAAAGAGAAGTTGCTCAAGTATTTGTAGATAAACTTGTTGAAAGGACAAAAAAAATTATTATTGGAGATCCAAGAAAAAGAGAAACATTTACAGGGCCAATCATAAACAAGAACGCTGTTGATAAGTACATTAAATATATAAACGATGCTATAAAAGACGGAGGAAAAATATTAGTAGGTGGAAATGTAATTGAAAAAGACGAATTTAAATACGGATACTATGTTGAACCTACCATTATTACAGGATTACCTCGAAATCACTATTTATTTAAAGAAGAATTATTTGTACCAATTTTGTTAGTAGATTCTTTCGATACATTAGATGAGGCTATAAAGTTAGCTAACGATACGGAATATGGTTTAACAGCAGGTATATTTTCTGAAGATGAGAACGAAATAAGATACTTCTTTAGTAAGATACAGTTCGGTGTTGTATACGCAAATAGAAGAGGCGGCGCTACAACAGGTGCTTGGCCAGGTTCACAAACATTTGTAGGTTGGAAGGCAAGTGGAGCAACTGGAAAAGGAGTAGGCGGTCCTTATTACTTGTTACTATATTTAAGAGAACAAGCTCAAACAATTGTAAAAGAATAACAAATATTTTAATTAAATTTTCTAAAATTTTTCTTTTTTTGCAAAAAACTTAAAAATTATCAAAATATATTAATATTGTATTTTATGAGTAAAAAAGGATATCCTTTGCATGAAGATATAATAAGGGCTATCAAGTTCGTGATTGCAAAGGGAACTTACAAACCTTTTGAGCTTTATAAAGAAGTAAGCACGATTTTAGATAAATGGGGTTATTATACAGGCCATATAAATGTAAAAAGAGTTTGGAAGTTATACTTAAATATAACGAGGCAAAATTATGTTAAGTTAAAGCTGAAATAATTTTTAATTGTTCCAAGACATATTTTTTTACTTCTTTTTCGTTTTTCACTTCTCTTATTAGCTTACCATTCTCTATGTATTTTTTTAATAATGGTTCTAGTTCGCCTCCACATTTTTTACATTTTTCAGGTGGTTGTTCATTAAATAAAAGAATTTCATCATTGAAACATTTTTTACATCTATAAACTTGTTTTCTACCAGGTAATTTTCCTCTTTTTGAATGTGGTTTTCCTTCCTTCTCCACGATGTCAAATGCAAGATCAATAGATGGAGGAAAAGCTATCGATGTACCTATACCGTATATATCAACGAGATCTTTTGTTTGTAAAATTACATTTTCGTCTACGCCACTACTTAACACGATTTTTGTGTTTTTTAAACCGTTTAAATCGAGAATCCATCTTATTTCTTGTAATAGTTTTCTTATATCCCCTCTTCTAGAGCTTGGTGTATCAATTCTAACACCAGCCAATTTTTCTTTTAAGATTTGTGCCGCCATTTGTACTTCTGTTCTTTCATCATACATTGTATCGCATAACATTATTCTAGGTACATCTTCTTCTATAACTTCATCGAAAGCTTTCCAAGCTTCCTTCACATCTTCAAATAAAAGTGTTAATTCATGTGGCATTGTTCCTACAGGATTTTCACCAATCATTTTAGAACCCAATATTCCAGATACTGCATCGCAGCCACCTATATATGCAGCTCTATCAGCCATTGGTGAAATTGCAGGATGCAATGCTCTTATACCAAAGAAAATTAGAGTTTTTGACATTGCTAATATTTTACATCTAGCCGCTTTCGTAGCTATACTTATATTATGCCTAAAAATTCCATCAATAATAGGTTCGTAAATTCCAAATTCACCATAAGGCCCTGTGACACTTAGTATAGGTTCGTACAATTTAAAAATCGTTCCTTCATCCATTGCGTAAACATCTACTTTTTTACCCTGCAATATGTTTAAAACTTCAGGTAAGCCGCACATCACAGCCCAATTATAATCTTTAGGGAAATTGTATGCATGTACATCCATGGTAACGTTTGTATTAAGTTTATTTTTTTCCTTTAGAATTTTGTATGTTCTAATATAATATACATCTGTTGCTTTTCCATCTAGTATATCCTCTATTGTAGCTAAAGGAAACTTAAGTTCTTTTTTCATGTTTTATAAATAGTAATGAGAGCATTTATAGAAAAACTATATCATTGTAGTATTTATTAAGTCATATGGATTTTGAATTATCTCAAGAAGAGCAAATTTTTGTAGATACGTTAAGCAGTCTCTTAGAAAAGGAATTGAGACCTATAGCAAAGGATATAGATTCGAATAAAGTTACTACATATGATTTATTTAAAAAGTTAGGGAAACATGGTTTCTTAGGTCTATTAAATTCAGAAAAATATGGTGGAGCAAATTTGACGATGAAGTTAGCTGTACTAGCTGCGGAGCAGATAGGTAAAAATGATCCTAGCTTAGCTACTGCAGTTCTCTATTTGCTAGATACAGCATGGTCATATATTGTAGAAAAATATGGTAAAGAAGAAGTTGTGGAGGAAATAATACCTAAAATGGCAAGGGGTGAAGCATTTGTAGGAATTTGTTCAACAGAGCCAACTGGAGGTTCTGATGTTGCGTCGATCAGATCTGTTGCGCTTAAGAAAGGAGATAATTATGTAATTTCAGGTGAAAAAATTTACATTAGCGGTGTCAAGGAAATTTTAGAAAACGATGGTGGACTTGTAACATTAGTTAAGACGGATATTGAAAAAGGGAGAAGAGGAATTTCAGCGATTTTTGTTCCTTTAAAACACGTAAAAAATTTCGAATATTCTAAAATTGAAAACATGGGAAGAATGGGAGTTTCAACGTCTATATTAAAATTTAATAATACGGAAGTGAATTTAAGATACCTTTTGGGCGAGGAAAACAAAGGTTTTTACTATGCAATGGAAGGATTTGTTACCGCTCGTATTTTAGTTGCTGCTTCATGTATAGGTGCAGCAGAATCGATCTTAAACTATGGAATAAGCTATATTAAAAATAGAGTTGCTTTTGGAATGTCTATCGCAAAATATGAAGGTATTCAATTTCCTCTTGCTGATTTATATTCAAGATTAGAAGCATCAAGACTCCTCATCTACAAAACAGCATACTTATATGATAAAATGAAGGAGAACAAAACAAGTATGAGCGAAGTTACTAAATATTCAGCGATGAGTAAATTAATTGCACCTCAATTAGGTGTTGAGATAATCAGCGAGGTTATGAAATGGCTGGGCGCTTATGGTTATACTAAAGAAGCAGGAGTTGAAATGGCTTTAAGAGGAATTTATTCTTACTATATAGGAGCTGAAGGCACACCCAATATTATGAGAATAATTATTACAAGAGAATTATTAGGAAGAGAATACTTGCCTTACAAAGAATAGTTATGCATACCTAATAGATTTTCTTAATCTTTTAACAAGCTTCGGAATTATTTTATATATATCACATATAACAATATAATCTGCAAATTCAATAATTTCCGATTCTGGATCGGTAGTTATAGCTAAGATCTTTTTAGAATTTAGGATTCCTGCAACATGAAAAGGTTCTCCGGATATTCCCATACCAATGTATATATCTGGTTTAACTCTAGCGCCGGATATTCCTATCCACTCATCAAACCATTTTCTTCTTGTTGATAGAAACCTACTGCAACTAATTTCAGCACCTAAGTAATTTGCAATTTCGAACAAATCTTTAAGATCCGTTTTTTCTCTAATAGCTTCACCAACACAAATTATTCTTTTAGCGTTTCTCAGTTCTTTTATTCTCGCATTTAATTTCTTAACATGTCTAATAATTACCCTTGAAACGTTTGTATTTACCAACATTTCTTCAAATTGTTTAGATCTGTTAATTTTGCTATTATAAGTTTCTTCTAATTCAAGAAAGCTCAAAATTAGCGGTAAACTTGTTTCATATTCCGCATAATAAACACCACCAGCAAATTCCTTTTTAACGATTATTTTTCCTTCAATAAAGTTTAATTCTTTTATATCTAACAAGGCTGGAACATTGATTTTCGAAGATAATATAGTAGCCAATTCTTTAGAAGCAATTGAATTATTGAACAAAAATATATCAGATTTATACTTTTTATAATATTCAATTATTGCATTAGCGAATGCTTCGTAATCATATTTCATCAAAAGTATATTATTTAAAAGTATGATTTTGTTAGCGTTTATTTCATTCTTTATTCTTTCTATTTCAGCTTCTTTAAAATAATACTTAAACAAAATAACATGAATTTCTGCATTTGTAATTTCCGCTATTTTATTTGACTGAATGACTAATTTATTTAAGTCTTCTATATTATCCGATATGCAAGTAATTATCATTTTTGCTGATTTATTATATTAATTATCTTTTCGCTTAATTCTTCGTAATCATTGAAATATATGAACTTTCTTTCTCTATTCTGAACTATTCTTTCAATATTTCTTAGTTTAAGTTTATTTGTCAATTCCTCAGGCTTTAATCCTAAATATTTCAAATCCCATTTTAAGATTGGTTTGTTAACACTTTCAATCTCCTCTGTTTTGGGAATGTATTCAGGATTCAAATCAACAGTAACAATAGCAACCATGGGCATTCTAACTTCGCAGGTTATTATTTTATCTTCAGTTCTTTTTTCGCATACAATTTTGCTATCCTCATTCCAAATTCTTACTACATTGCTTATATGAGGCAGACCTAATTTATCAGCTACTATAATTCCTAATTGTCCATGCATCGTATCTATTGAGGTATCTCCGAAGATTATTACATCATAGGGTTTCGATTTCTTTATAGCAGCTACAATAATTTTTGCCTTTGATAGAGTATCTATGTTTTCAATGATTGGATCACTTATTAGTATTCCTGAGTTGGCACCTAATGCTAAAGCTTCTTTTAAAACATTTAATTGAGCTTCATTACCGATCATAAATACATTGACTTCTCCTCCAGAGTTTTTTACGAGTTTAACTGCTTCAATTACAGCTCCTCTATCAGGATCATTCATGAAAAATTCAAATTTTGTATATTTCTTTCTCTTTTCAAAGTAATTGATTGATATAGGTTTTACGAAAACCGCTATTCTCATAGTGAATATATCTAAATTCAAGAATTTTGGTTATATTTTTATCTGATTTTCAAGAACGAAATTTTATCTTAATTCAACTTCAATCTTTTTATAACATTTTTCGCAGAATTTATAATCTTTATTATCTGTATCTATTATAGAATGGCTAAAGAACATTACACATTTGCTATTTGAACAATGATTCAATCCAATTAAATGTCCTAATTCATGCACAGCTTCTTTCTTACATCTTAAACAATATGTATTTAAGTCTGCTTTATGTCTAAGTCTAAAAGTTGATATGATAGCTATTTTTCCCATCGCTAAGCCGAAGATATAATTTAAATAGGAAATAAATATATCCTGATTAAAAACAATAAGTGAATAATATAATTGGCTCTCTAATCTTTTATTTTCTTCAATTATTTTTATTGCATCAAATTGATTTCTCTTTGAATCATATGCTTTTTGTAACGAAATTCTAACGATATAATCTTCAATTTCAGCAGAAAATACTTCTTTCAATGCAGCTATAATGCAATTTTTAGCAAACTCGTCGTTATATGTAAAAAAAATTCTAATCTTTATCATGGAGTCCAATCGCTCGTATTCAAATATTCAATTTTATAATCACTTATATTATTTACCTTTCTAAAGACCCATTCTTTATTTTTAAAACGAACAGCTATTACAGCTTCTTTTTCTTTATAATAATCAAATAAATTTAACCAATCAAATAAATTCTTAATTTGTCTCCTATCAATTTTTATCTTATCCTTTTTAGTAAATTTAACTTCAAAAACAGCAATTCTATCGTTTTTAGTAGCGATAACATCTAATATACTTGCTGGTATTCTTCTACTTTTCCATCCATTTGCTTTGAGAATTTGAACAAGCTTTCTTTCATAGTTCCTTCCTTTTGCCTTGAAAGACATAAACATTAAAAATAATTTTCTTCTATTATTAATATTAAAACTTTAAAAGCTGATAAAATATGAGTATAAAATTAATTGAAAATAAATACGATCATGAAAAAGTAGAAAAAGAGATTATACAATTTTGGGAAGAGAATAATATATATGAAAAATCAAAGAAAAAAAATGAAGGAAGGCCTAAGTTTTATTTTTTAGATGGGCCTCCTTATGTAACAAATCCTATTCATGTAGGTACAGCATGGAATAAGATCATAAAAGATGTATTTTTGAGATACTATCGAATGAATGGTTATGATGTTTGGGATATTCCTGGTTATGACATGCACGGTCTACCTATAGAAGTTCAAGTAGAGCAACTCCTTAAATTTAAAACAAAAAAAGATGTCTTATCCTTTGGCGTTGATAATTTTATAAGTAAATGTAGAAATTTTGCTCTTGAAAATTTGAAGGTACAAGAGAATCAATTCATAAACCTAGGAATTTGGATGGATTGGCAAAATCCTTACATGACTATTAGAAATGAATATATTGAAGGTGTTTGGTATTTTGTAAAAAAGGCCGCAGAAAAGAACTTACTCTATAAAGGTGAAAAGATTGTTCATTGGTGTCCAAGATGTGAAACAGTTCTTGCTAATATAGAAGTTACAGAAGAATATAGGGAAAAACAGGATCCTTCAATATATGTAAAATTCAAATTAACGGATTCAAATTCAAGTTTATTAATTTGGACCACAACTCCTTGGACACTCCCTTCAAATGTTGCAGTTGCTGTTCATCCTTCTGAAAAATATGTATACGTAAAGGATGACATTGGTAATGAATTAATTTTTGCCTTTAAAAGGATGCCAGAACTCGAAAAAGAAACAGGAAGAAAATTCACAATAATAAAAGAAGTTTTAGGTAAAGAATTGGAAGGTTTAACATATGAACATCCCTTATCAAATCTTATACCGTTTCAAGCTAAGGTAAAGCATCGTGTGATTCTGAGTGAAGAATATGTAACTATGCTTGAAGGTACTGGGTGCGTACATATAGCCCCAGGTCATGGTAAAGAAGACTTCGAATTAGGGAAATTATATGGATTGCCTATGATAAGTCCTGTTGATTCTTCAGGAAAATATACCGACGAGATTCCAATATATGAAGGTAAATATGTTTTTGAAGCAAATGAAGATATAGTAGAAGATTTAAAAAAAGTTAACGCACTATATTTTAATACAAAAATAATTCATAGATATCCCCATTGCTGGAGATGCAAAACTCCATTGATATTAAGACTTTCAGAACAGTGGTTCTTAGATGTTCCAAGGATAAAGGATATACTGATTGAAAAAGCTAAAACAATACAATGGTTTCCTATAGATGCTTTAGAAAATCGAGTAATTCCTTGGTTGAAAAACATACATGAATGGGCGTTATCAAGACAAAGATTTTGGGGAATACCCTTACCTATATGGATATGCAGTAATTGTGAAAATGTAATAGTTATTGGTTCTTTAAATGAGCTGATTTCTAATGCAATGAATATCCCACCAACAGCACAAATGGATTTACATAAGCCTTGGATTGATAATGTAAACTTAAAATGCAATAAATGTGGCGGAATAGCTAAACGAATCCCTGATGTTTTAGATGTATGGGTTGATTCAGGCGCTGCTTCATGGGCAAGTTTAAACTATCCACAAACAAAAGATTTATTTGATAGATTGTTTCCAAGTGATCTAGTTATTGAAGGACCTGATCAAGTAAGAGCATGGTTTTATTCTTCTCTAGTTGCTAGCGTTATAACATTTGATCGAATACCTTTTAAAAGGGTAATAATACATGGATGGTCTCTAGATGAAACCGGTAGAGCGATGCATAAATCTCTTGGGAATGTAATATACCCTGAGGAGATTGCTCAAAAATTTGGAAGAGATGCTTTAAGAGTTTATGAATTGATGAATACAACATGGGAAGATCTTAAATTTTCTGTTAATTCCTTGAAAGAAATATATAGGATAATAAATATTGTTTGGAACACTTTTTATTTTGCTTCTCTTTATATGAGCGTAGATAATTTTGACCCAAACATAGAGGTGAAAGATGAAGAATTTGAAGCTGAAGATAAATGGATTTTAGAAAGATTAGAAGAATTAAAATTTTTTGTGAATAAATCCTTTGAAAAAGCAGAAAGCTTCGAAGCTCTTAGGAACTTAATTTATTTCTTAATTGAAGATGTAAGCAGATGGTATATAAGACTGATAAGAAGAAGGGTTTGGTTGGAGGAAAATTTAAGAACAAAAATTATAGCATACTATACTTTGTTTACAGTGTTGGGAGAATGGTTGACGATGTTTAGTGTATTTGCACCATTCATGTCAGAATATATTTATCAGAGAATTTTTAGAGCAAAATTTAATGAAGAAAGTATTCATTTAAAAGATTGGCCTAAGGTAAGAAGTTATGATTCAAAAATTTTAGAAGATATGAAAGTAGCAAGAGAAGTTGTATCGACCACATTATCTATAAGAATGAAGCGGGGTTATAAACTTCGAAAGCCTTTATATCAACTAGTCTTAATACCAAGTAACGAGTTTGTAAAAGAAGCGATAATAAAGTTTAACAATATCATAAGGGAACAAGTAAACGTTAAAAATTTAAGAATAGAAAAAGGGGATGATTTTAGGAAAAAAGCAGTAGAAATAAAGCCTAAAATAAACTTTGAAGTAGCTGGACCAAAACTTAGAGATAAAATAAAAGAATTGACCAAATATTTAGATAAGCTAAATATTGATGAAGTAATTGAATCATTTAATAATAATGGTTTTTATGAGTTAGAAACTCCTGGTGGGAAAATCGTTGTTACTAAAGAAATGTTAAGTTTTGAAGAAAAATTAAAAGGAGAATTTGAATATGCTAAAACAGACTCATTTGAAATATTTGCAGATTTTACAACATCTCCAGAGCTTGAGAGTGAAATGTTAGTAAGAGAAATTGTAAGAAGAATACAAATAATGAGAAAATTGTTAAATTTAAATGTATTGGATAGGATAGAAGTATACATTGCTGTTCCTACTGAGCAGGAAGTTAGCATAATAAATATATATTTAAATTATATAAAAGAGGAGACATTAGCGGAACGAATCGAAATAGTAGCTAGAGAAAAAATAAAAGGAGAATTAGTAAGAGAATGGGAAATAGAAGATGAAAATTATATTATCGGTATAAATAAAGCAAATAAATAAATTTCATTCTAACAATTTATTCAATGCAAAATATGTATGCAGCTGTAATTGATAATAACACAACTCCATCATATACAAGCTTAAGTTTGTTAAGAGAATTAAAGAGAAGAAATCATCATGCTTTCTATTTAACAATTGATAAATTTGCTTGTAATATAAAAGAAGGAAAAATAGAAGTTAATTATCAAGGGAAGAGCATCGATAAAATTGATTTCTTCCTTTTAAGGACAATAGGAAATTCAATAAATTTTGACAAAATGGAATATAGAATTAATATTTTAAAATGTATAGAAGCTTCGAATAAATTAATCATTAATCCTATTGATGCTTACTTAAAGGCAAGAAATAAATTCACGTGTTTAAGTATGCTAGCAGCGAAAGGATATAAAGTTCCTGAAACTTTTGTTACAGAAAGTGAATTTTTGGCTTATGAATTTATAAAAAAGGTAGGGAAATGTGTTTTAAAGCCTATGATAGGTTCTCGAGGCATAGGTTCAATATTAATCGACGATGCTGACATTGGGTTTAGAAAGATTCAAGATCTTAAAGAAAAAGGTTATTCTTTGTATTTACAGAGGTATGTAAATAAGCCTAACAGAGATATAAGAGTGATAGTAGCTGGTGACGAGGTTATAGGCGGTATGGTAAGAGAATCGAATTATTGGAAAACGAATGTGTACCAAGGAGCAGAAGCCAAGGCCGCTAAGCTACCTAAAGAGGTGGAAGAGTTGTCATTAAGAGTTACAAAAGATTTGGGATTAATTTATAGTGGAGTAGATGTAGCAGAAGAAAATGGCGAATTTTACATTCTAGAAGTTAATTCAGCTCCATTATGGCATGGTTTTCAATCATCAACCGGAATAAATCCAGCAGTAAAAATTATAGACGTGGTAGAAAATATTCTAAAGAAATAATTTCTTATGGAAAAATAAATAATAAAAAAAGATTTTTCATGGAATAATACCTTTTAAATAAATATTTTAGAAGTTTTAGCAACATGATAAATAACGTATATCTAGTAAATGTAATGGTATGGCTAGCAATATTTTCTATTGTAGCTGTTGTTGTACAGAAAAAGATAGGCGTACTAGGGTTCACAATAGGTGTTGGAGGAGCCTTAATGGTACTTTTTGCTTCTATTCAAGATGCCTATAACTTAGGTCCAACTTTTCTTACAGTATTTCCATTTAATTCCTTTGAAACTGCAGCAGTTTATATTTCACCAGCACTAACAACCTTTGCCTTTGCTGTAATTAGTTTCACGGTAACATTCTTAATGGAAAGAGCTTTCTACAAACCAGCAAGAACAGTCTAAATTTATTTATTTTTTATATTTTTTTATTTATTCTAAGTATATGCCTTATAAAGTAAAGGATATTAGTTTATCCAAAAGGGGGATATTAGATATAGAATGGGCATCTAATCACATGCCTGTTCTATCTTTAATTAGAGAAGATTTTAAATCAAGAAAGCCTCTTGAAGGTGTGAAAGTAGGTGCTTGTTTACATATAACTAAAGAGACTGCTGTGTTGTTGCTAACCTTAAAAGCCGCTGGTGCTGAAGTATATGCTTCTCCATCAAATCCATTAAGTACGCAGGATCATGTTGCAGCTGCCTTAGCTGAAAGTGGAATTAATATATTTGCATGGAGAAATCAAACAGAGGAAGAATATTACTGGTGCATAAGTCAAGTATTAAATAGTAATCCTTCAATAACGATAGATGATGGAGCAGATTTAACTGTTGAGGCACATAAAAGGAATATTAGAGTTTTAGGCGGTACTGAAGAAACAACTACAGGCGTTGTAAGGCTTAAATCTTTAGAAGCAAGCTCCCAACTTAAATATCCCATAATAAGTGTAAATGATGCAAATACAAAGTATCTATTTGATAATAGATATGGAACAGGACAAAGTACGTTAGATGGAATATTAAGGGCAACATCTGTATTAATTGCTGGTAAAAATTTCGTAGTAGTAGGTTATGGGTGGGTAGGAAGAGGAATAGCCTTAAGAGCTAAAGGAATGGGTGCTAATGTAATTGTTGTAGAGGTTGATCCAATAAGAGCACTTGAAGCAGCGATGGATGGCTTTGTAGTTATGAATTTAGAAAATGCATCTAAAATAGGGGATATATTTGTCACTGCGACAGGCAATTATCATGTAATTAGGAAAGAGCACATGTTATTGATGAAAAATGGAGCTATTTTGGCAAACGCCGGCCATTTCAACGTTGAAATATCGTTGGAAGACCTAAATGATATTACTGTTTCAAAGGAAACAATCAGGGAATATGTTGTAAGACACAAATTAGTCAATGGAAAAAATGTTTATCTATTAGCTGAAGGTAGATTAGTAAATCTAGTATGTGCAGAAGGTCATCCCAGCGAAGTCATGGATATGTCTTTTTCATTACAAGCGCTTAGTGTTGAGTATTTATATTATAATTCTAAGAATCTACCAATTAAGGTTTTACGAGTTCCTTCAGAAATTGATAGAAAAGTAGCTTCCCTAAAGTTAGAAAGTATGGGAATTAAAATAGATAAGCTTACTTATGAACAAGAAAAATATTTAAAGAGCTGGGAATATGGTACTTAATTAATATAATTCTTTAATTTTTCTTTTATTATATTATAAGCTTCATTAGAGCTTATTTTTCCTCTATATTTACTCATTAAAATTTTCATCGTATAATCTACGGCTTTTTCTTTTTTATCTAAAATATTTTTTAGATTCTCATTGATTAAATTATCTATTATCTTTTCTGCTTCTTCTCTTGATAGCAAAGCAAGATCATATTTTTTAACAATATCTTCAACATTGAGATGTGGTTCCTTGGCTAAATAGCTTATTAGGGTTTCAATATTTTCTTTTGCAATGACATTTTCTTTTAATAATTTAAATATTTCAATAAATTTTTCCTCTGTAATCATTTCTATATTTATACCCGATCTTTTAAGATACTTCATAGTTTCTGTCAGTGTAGTTGCTATAACTGTTGGTTTAATTTGTAATTGACAAATTCTCTCAAAAAGGTCTTCCATTTGAGTATCAATAAGTTCTTGAGCTAATTGGTCACTCAGCTCATATTTACTCTTTAAGTATTTTACTCTATCTTCTATTTTTTCAGGTAATTTCTTTCTTATTTCTTCAATAAATTCTTTTGTAACAACAAAAGGCGGTATATCTGTTTCAGGATACATTCTAGCTGAGCCTGGTCTAGGTCTAGAATACTTTGTTGTTCCATCTTGTTGTGCATTTCTTGTTTCTTCAGGAACACCAATAAATGCATATTTAATTCTTTCTATGACCTTTTCCATAGCTTCTTTACATTCGTTCTCGTGACCTGTTATTATAATAAATGCATCCTGTTCCGGGTTCAATTCAGCATACTTATATATTTCAAATACTTCCTCTTTTGTAATTCCATAATTTGGCAATTCATCACTGTGTAATAAACCTTCTAATGTAGTCCAATTTCTAACATAATCAGCTAGTTCTGAGGCAAATCTTCTGTTAGGCTGTATTTGAAATCCTAGAAATCCCTTCATTTTATGTAACTTTTGTAAATATATTCTTTCACCTTTTTTCAAAGATTTCTGAATTAAGTTACTATTCGAATTTCTAAGTACATCTGTTATATCCAATAAATTTAAATCAGGTTTTGGAATATTATTAGCGTTTAATTTATCTTTCAATTCAAGAAGTTTAAGTTGCCTTTCAACCTCATATTCTATTACTTTAGGTATAAGCCCCAATTCTTGTACTCCTTTAATTTCAATCTTTGCACCTTTTGATATAGAAATATTAATATCTTGTCTTATTGTACCCAGTCCTCTTTTTACTCTACCTGTGCTTCTAAGAATCATACCTATTTTATAGGCAATTTTTTTAGCTTGTTCAGGGTCATTAATGTAGGAAGTTGTAGCTATTTCTATCAATGGAATTCCCTGTCTATCCAATCTATATACAACTTCGTTTCTTGTTTCAGAAATTTTTCTTGAAGCATCTTCTTCTAATGTGATTGTCTCAATTCCAAATTTTTCGCCTTCGAAATCGATATAACCACCTAAAGCTATAATAGCTGTTCTTTGGAATCCTGTAATATTACTTCCATCGATCACTTCTTTCCTCATAACGTGAATTTCATCCAAGATATTGCTATTTAAAAGCATAGCTACAATAATTGCTATTTCTACAGCTTCTTTGTTTATACTATGAGGTGGTTCTTCATCCAATTCTACAAGGCAGGTAGAATTTTTTGTTATTTCGTAAATATATGTTCTATTATGTTTAAATTCCATTATAGCGGCAGGATCTATTTCCCCTAATTCACTTTTTGTCGGCCTTAATTTTCTCCTAATTCTATTTATAATTTCTTCTTCTAGTTGAGTTAAGCAAGAACAAAATAGCTTATTTTTAGTATCCAATTGTTGGTGAATTTCAAGTCCAACTCTCAGTCCTAAAGATTTATAATCGTATTTCATTCCATATATTCGAGTCTTTCACTAATTTCTCCTGCAATATTAGTTAAAAACACTTTTTTGGCTACTTCTAAATCTCTATAATTTCCTAAAACCCACATCATTTTAACAAGCGCTGTCTCAGGCAACATATCTTCACATCCCAATGCTCCACTTTTAATTAGCAATCTGCCTGTTTCATATACATGCATATTTATCCTACCGTATAAACATTGTGAAGATATTGCAACCATAACACCCTTATCTGTAGCATATTTTATTGCATCTATTATTGAATGTGGAACATGCCCCAATCCTGTCCCTTCGAATAAAATCCCTTTGTAACCTTTATCAGTAAGATAAGTAATTATATCGCTCATTTCAGCTGGCATTGAAGCAAAAGTTTTAAGAAGAAAAACTTTATTTTCAAAATTATCCATTAAACTAATTTCTCTTGAGTCATCTCTCTTTAATAACTCGCTTACATCTTCATACTGTATTTCCCCTCTATGTATTCTAGCAACTATTTTTGAGTTTATAGTTTTAAAAGCATCTCTTCTACTAGTATGCATTTTTCTAACTCTAGTCCCTTTATGAACAACGCAATATTCATCACTTATATCACCATGCATTAAAACAAAAACACCACTGTATTCACTTTTTATTGCAAAATGATGTGCTGAGTATAAATTTAATGCAGCGTCTGAAGAAGGTCTATCTAAGCTTCTTTGTGCACCTACCAATATTACAGGGTGTGGTAAGTTTCTTAATGAAAAACTTAAAGCTGCAGCAGTATAACCCATTGTATCTGTTCCATGGGTAATAATTATCCCCTTTGAGCCTGTTTTAATTTCGTTATAGATAGTTTGTGATATTTTCTTCCAATGTTCTGAATTTATATCCTCACTTAGAATTTTCATTAATTCTATCATCCTTATATTTGTATAACTGATAGCATCAGGAATGAGATCTGTCAGATCTTCTAAATGGAATGAAGGTTTTACTGCCCCTGTTTTGTAATCAATACGACTCATTATAGTTCCTCCTGTTGCGATATAAGAAATTATTATTTTGTTCTTTTGTTCTTGAACTTCTTCTTTCTTAAGTGTTTGTTCTGGTTCCTTTTTATTCAATAATCTTATTTTTACATTTTCAGAAAATCTTATGCCTATATTATATCCGTTTGGGAGCTTTAATGTAAGATAGTTAGGTTCATATATTTCATATCTTGGCATTAATCTTCCTTTATAACTTCCGTATTCAGTAATTACTTCAATTATATCGCCTATATCAATGTTATAATTTAGCAAAATATCTTTTATTTTTCCTGAGTAACCTTCAAGCATTAAAAAAATTAAACTTGTTCTGCTGTAGTTTCAGCCTTAGATGTGGCAGAAATTTGTGGATAAATAATTCTCTTAAAATACTTACTCCTAACATTTTGAATTGGATGTGGATTCTCTTTTGGTTTTGGAGGAATTTTAGGAGTAGCAGCTCTAACTTTACCAGCTTTTGTTAAACTTCCGTGAGATGGCATACTATATTATTTTATAAAAGAAGTAATATAAAAATAAGATTAGTTTAATTTGTCTTAATTGTTATATAATAACAACAATGTACATATACAGAACATTACTAGGATTCATATCCACAAAAAATAATATTGACGTTGATAAATTTTATTTGTTTAAAGATGTAAAAGACGCTATTGAAACAAACAATTCAATTGAAAGAGGAGAATTGCCTAAAAATCTAGAAGAGTTTTTATCTAATTTTACAAATGAAGAAATTTTTGTCATAGATAGGCATCTTTTTGAAATAGTCAAACATAAAGGTATGAATGTGAAGTTTATAGAATATAATGAATTAATCGCAAGATTTTTAACGAATTTAAAAGACTTTTTTATCAAAATTTATTTCCAAAAAGAACAGAATTATTACGACCATATAAGAACTCTATCTTTAGAATTAACTAGATATAGGATAAGACAAGCACAAAAATTTAGAGATAAACTGATTATTCAATCTATTGAAGCAATTGATGAAATCGATAAATCAATAAATATACTGATTGGACGTTTACAAGAATGGTATGGTCTACATTTTCCTGAACTATATAGCAAAATAGGGGACAATAAAATTTATGCCAAATTGATAGCAACTGAACCTAATAGAAATAAGATTGATTCAGAATTATTAAATCTATTAGGTTTCTCAAAAGAAAAGTCTAATCAAATAATTAGTTCTGCTAAACATTCATTAGGTGCTGATTTCCAAGAAGAAGATTTAGAAATATTAAAATCTTTTTCTCAGAAACTATTAGATCTATTTGAACTTAGAAAGAAAATAGAAGATTATTTAGAAGACTTAATGATGCTTATCGCACCAAACATAACTTCCATAACAGGAGTAACTATAGGAGCAAGATTGATAGCTAAAGCGGGTAGTTTAGAAAAATTAGCTAGTATGCCTGCGAGTACTATTCAAGTTTTGGGTGCTGAGAAAGCTTTATTCAAACATTTAAAGTTTGGTTCAAAACCTCCTAAACATGGAATTTTATTCCAACATCCTTATGTTCATTCAGCTCCTAAATGGCAAAGAGGTAAAATAGCTAGAGCCATAGCGAATAAAATAGCGATTGCTGCAAGAGTTGATTTATATGGGCAAAAAGATTTATCAAAAGAAATAAATGAGGAATTAATGAAGAAGGTTGAATTGATAAAATTACAAACAAAACCGCCTGTGAAAAAGAAAGTTGAAAAAATAAAGAAACATGGTCGTAGTTAAAAATCACGAAAAGTTTCAAGGAGTTTATAATGTATCAATGGAAGATGGTTCTATAGAGCTAGCTACAAAAAATCTATCAAAGGGCATAGCGGTATATGATGAAAAACTCGTACGTTATGATAATAATGAATATAGGCTATGGAATCCCTATAGAAGTAAGTTAGCTGCAGCAATTAAGAAAGGCTTGCAAGATTTACCTATCAGTTTAGGTAGTAAAGTATTATATTTAGGCTCCGCCACAGGTACAACAGTAAGTCATGTATCTGACATAATAGAAGAAAAAGGAATTGTGTATTCTGTTGAATTTTCTTCAAGAGTAATGAGAGAATTCTTGGAAAGGTGTGCTAAACACAGGAACAATGTAATTCCAATATTGGCCGATGCCAGAAAGCCTGAGGAATACCTTAATATCTTAGAAACTGTTGATGTTATTTATTTAGATATAGCACAACCTGAGCAAGCAAAGGTTCTCATTGAGAATGCAAATCTTTATCTTAAAAAAGGAGGAAAGTGCCTATTTTTTATAAAAGCAATGAGTATAGACGCTACAGCGAAACCTGAAGATATTTTCAAAAAAGAAAAAGCATTGTTAATACAAGAAGGATTTAAAATATTAGAGGAAATAAGACTAGAGCCATATGATAAGGATCATGAAATGGTTCTTTGTAGAATGGGCTAAATAAACTTTCTTAAGGTAGCCCAAGTCTTTCTAAAATCTTCGCTATTTATGATTTCTTTATGTTTCTTTATAAATTCAATAGTCCTTTGGTCGCTAGGATAACCTGAACCGAAATATCCATATTTTTTGTGTAATTCTTTAATTTCTCTATCTCTGATTACTTTAGCAACAATAGAGGCTGCAGATACTTCTATGTATTTTTCATCAGCTTTTATTTCACAAAAAATGCGAGGCTTAGATTTTATTTTTTCCTCAATTATCTTTGCAAACTTTTCTGGATTGTTTATTGGCGAATCTATATAAACTACATCGCTTTGAATATTATCAATAATCTTAGCAATATAATTTGCTTCTAATCCTGTTATTTTTAAACCCGTGTTTATTGATTCATCGATTTCTTTAGGGGTAACCTTAATTATTTCATAATGCTCACAAAGTTTCAATATTAAAGGATATAATCTTTCTCTTTTATAAGGAGAGACCTTTTTTGAATCCCTAACATTCAATTCTTTTAAATAGACTAAATTATCTTTTTTAAACGATAATCCAGCTATAATCATCGGTCCAATCAATGGCCCTCTTCCTGCTTCATCTATTCCTAAGGTTATCATACAAACTTTTTCTTAAATTAAGAGGTTTTTATAATTAATAATTATATTCAATGTTGGAAGAAGGTAAAGCGAAAATAGAAGTATTTAATGGAGTTTTTTACAATCCTTATGCGAGATTATCTAGAGATATAGGTGTTAGTTTTTTAAACGCAGCATCTGAAATTCTAAGTAGGAAGCTTAATATTTGTGAGCCACTTTCAGCAACAGGAATTAGAGGAATAAGATATGTTTTGGAATGTGATAGAGTTCAAAAAATAATATTAAACGATAAATCTGAAGTAGCGTATGAAAACATTTTATACAATATCAAAATAAATAATTTAACTAAAATTTATGAAGTGCATAATAAAGATGCAATAATTCTTTTGTATGAACACTCACATAAAGGCGAACGTTTTGATTTAATAGACATTGATCCATTTGGTTCTCCTATGAAATTCATTATGCCTGCAATAAGTTCAATTGTCCATAAAGGTTTTCTTGCTGTAACAGCTACAGATACCGCAGCATTATGTGGCGTAGCTAAAAGGGCTGGATTAAGAAAATATTTAGCTAATCTTGAGAAAACTGAATTTTTACATGAAGTAGGTATAAGAGCTTTGGCTTCTGCTATTATTCGTATTGCAGCAATTAATGAAATAGCACTTGAACCGATATATTCTCATTCCACAAGACATTATATGAGAATATATTTTAGAGTTTATGTTAGTACGAGTAAATGCGATAGTATTTTAGAGAATATCGGGTTTCTTTTTTATTGTGAGAATTGTCTTTGGAGAGGATATACAAAAGGAATAATTTATAAAGATTATTTAATTTGCCCAATTTGTAATAACAAAAATTTAATAATCGGGCCTATCTGGTTAGATAAAATTGTAAATAAAGAAGTTGCAACACTTATGAAGAAATTCTCCAATGACTATTCAAAAAATCTAATTCAAAAATTATTTGATGAAGCTGAAATGCCTCCACTCTTTTATGAAATGGATAAAATAACTAGTAAACTAAAGATATCTGAACTTTCATTGAATTTTGTCATAGAAAAGTTAAGAAATATGGGTTATGTAGCATGTAGAACGCATTTTTCTAACAAAGGAATAAAGACTAACGCAGATATTATAACAATAAAGAACATACTAACTAAATGAATTTAAAAAATTAATAAAAAATGTTTGAAATATAATAATGAATGCCGGGATGGCAGAGTGGTTATGCGGCGGCCTGCAGAGCCGTTTCACGGGGGTTCGAATCCCTCTCCCGGCTTTATGAATTATTATCTTTATGAAAAAACTTATATATTGTTAATTAATAAAGCATCATTTTTTGTTCAAATAAAAATGTTTTATTGAAAAATATTTCGAAATAAACAATAATCAATTTTAAAATTTATTATCTCAATAAATATTAGCAAATAGCTTGTTAAATTATTAATGAAAGAGTATGACTTAATAGTTATTGGTACTGGTTCTTCTATGACAGTTGTTGAGGGTTATTTAAACAAATATCCAAACGCAAAGGTTGCAGTGATTGATAAAGATAAACCTGGAGGAATTTGCTTAACAAGAGGTTGCATTCCATCAAAGATTTTGCTTTATCCAGCAGAACTCTTAAGCTTGATACGAAAATCACAGGAATTTGGCATAGATGCTGAAATCAAAAATATTGACTTCAAATTCATCATGGAAAGGATGAGAAGGATTATAAATTCAGAAATTGAATCAATAAGAAGAGGTTTATCGGAACACCCAAACATAGACTATTATCAAGATAAGGCTGAATTCGTAGCCCCTTATACATTAAAGGTCGGTAATAATATAATTAAATCCAATTTCATTATATTAGGAATAGGTTCAAGACCTTATATTCCTAAGATAGAAAATTTGGAAGATGTAGGATATTTGACAAGCGATACAATATTGGAATTGGATTATAAACCAAAAAGCATAGGAATTATTGGCGGTGGCTACATAGCTGCAGAATATGGACATTTTCTTTCTTCAATGGGTTGCGAAGTGAAGATAATAGGAAGAAATCCTCAATTTTTGCCAGATGAGGAACCTGAAATTTCTAATGTTCTAAGAAAAGAGTTGGAAGAAAGGATGGAAATATATACAAACTATGAAGTTTTTAGAGTAGAAAAAGAAGGTAAGTTGAAATCAATTTATGCGAGAAATCGCAAAAATAAAGAGATAAAAAAATTTGCTTGTGAAGAAATATTAGTAGCAGCAGGAAGAGAATCCAATGCAGACCTATTAAATCCTAAGGCTGGAAATATCGAATTGGACGATCAAGGATGGATTAAAGTAAACGAATATTTAGAAACTTCACAACCAAACATATGGGCCTTAGGAGATGCAGATGGTAAATTCATGTTTAAACATGTAGCAAACTATGAAGCAGAAATTGTATACTATAATGCAGTTGAAAGAAGAAGAATCAAAGCAGATTACCATGCAATTCCACATGCAGTCTTTACTTATCCTGAAGTTGCTAGTGTAGGTTTAAAAGAAAAAGAAACATTAAAGAAGTTTTCTAAAGATAGTATAGCAATTGGCTTTTATAAATATGAGAATACTGCAAAGGGCGAAGCTATGAATGCAAAGGGGTACTTTGTGAAGGTCATTTTAGATACCAAAAATATGAAAATATTGGGCGCACATATAGTAGGCCCCTATGCATCCATACTTATTCAAGAAATCATAAATTTAATGTATGTAGAGAATGATCATTTAAAGTATATGATAAATTCAATTCATATACATCCCGCATTAACAGAAGTTGTACAGAGGGCTTTCTTTAATTTATTTTCAGTTGAAGATTATCATCATTTTCTAAAACATTTTTACGAATCCATTTAGATATTATAAGTTGGGTCGAATTCTTTTAATATAACAGGTATTTCCTTTATTAGATCACTTGCATTAATTTGGTTTCCATATTTTTCAGTAGCTCTTCTACCCGCAACTCCATTTATATATGCAGATGCCAAAGCTGATTCATATATTTTTTTAGTTCTAGCTACCAATCCTGCACAAAGTCCAGTTAATACATCACCAGTTCCTCCAACTGTCATAGATTGTATTCCAGTTCTGTTAATTTTGTATCTTTTACCATCACTTATTATATCGTAATGACCTTTGAGTAAAATTACAACATTAAGTCTTTCTGCATAATATTTTACTTGTTCTATTCTTTTTTCTAAATTATCTAAAGAAGCAGGTTCTTCACTTGTCAATATTTTAAACTCACCTGCATGCGGCGTGTAAATGCATGATGAATTCTTATGTTTCTCTTTAGCTATTTGAGTCTTCAAAGCATCCGCATCTAATACTAATGGTTTATTATATTTCTCAGCAATTTCAATAGCTTTTCTCACACCTTCTTCAACTTCAGTACCTAACCCTGGTCCTATAGCTATACAATCTGCTTTCTTGATAAATTTTTCATACTTTTCTATCGAATTTGGCGTTAATGATTCTTCATTATAAGATAATACGATTAGGTCAGGTGTTATTGATCTTATAGAATTAGCGATGGAGTTTGGGGCAACAGTATACACAAGGTCAACACCACTTCTTGATGCTGCTAGTGAAGTAAAAATTGGCGCTCCATGATACAAGCTTGAACCTCCTATTACAACAACTACTCCATTATCCCCTTTTTTTGAATATGGCTCTCTAGGCTTGATTAGATACTTGATATCGCCTCTTCCCACAAAGATTTCAACTTCATGAGGTATTCCTATGTTAGCTACAATGATTTCTGATTTAAATGGTAAATTCGTTAATCCTTTCTTAATTTTATGCATCGTTATTATCACATCAGGCTTTGCATAAATTTTACCATACGTTCCTGTTGTAGGATCAATTCCCGTAGGTATATCAATCGAAATTTTTAAGCATTCCGCATGATTAAATAAATTTACAAGTCTCGCAATTTCGCCTCGTAGTTCCCCTTTTATTCCTGTTCCTATTAATGCATCTATCACAACATTTGCATCTTTTAATTCAGATAAAATTTCATCATCACTAAAATCTCTAGAATTGAAAATTTTTACATTGAGATTAACTTTTTTTAATATCCTTAAATTTTCAGATGCTTCATAAGCTTTTATATTTTCTTCTTTATCTGAAAGAAATACAGTTACTTTTGAACCAAAGTAAGCTAATTGCCTAGCTGTAGCAAATCCATCTCCAGCCTTATTTCCTGTTCCAGCGAGAATTACAATTTTTTTCAATAATCCCTTACTTTTTATGTAATTTGAAATATTGGAAGCTGCATTTTCCATCATCATAAGTCTACTTATTCCAAATTCTACAGCGTTCTCTTCTATTGCAAGTATTTCTTCTAAGGTTAGCATGAATATTTAGAAAATAGTTACTACTAAGATAAACATTTATATTTTTATAAAATTCAAAAAAATACATGGTTAACTGTCCTAAATGTGGAGCAGAGGTTGATAAACCTGAGAAAACTTGGGTACTTGCACCTAAGGGTAAGAAGTCACAAACAATGGGTCTTTATAAATGTAATAAATGCGGTGCATATTTTAGAAAAGCTGTACCAAACAAGTAAGTAGTTTTCTAAATAAATTTAAATATGTCTTATTTTTAAAATAATAAAGGTGTTGTATTCATGCCCGTAGAACCTTTAATTGCTATAGCTGCAGCAATAGTAATGGCTGGAGGATTAATTGGGACTGGTATTGCTCAACAAGGAATCGGTGCAGCTGGTATGGGAATTATTGCAGAAAAGCCTGAAAAATTTGGTCAAGTACTTTTCTTCTTCGTAATCCCTGAGACCCTTTGGATTATAGGTTTCGTACTAGGTATAATACTTCTGCTTCAAATATTTTAAACCAAATCAATGTCTTTAGAAGCATTAATAAAAGAGCTCAATGAAAAGCATAAAAAAGAGATAGAAGCTCTCTTAAAAGAGTATGACCAAAAGAAGGAAGAAATATTAAAACAAGCCAATGAGGAATATAATAAGATATTAAGCCAAGCTCAGATTCAATCTAAGTTTGTTGCTGAAAGAGAACTAGTTAAAAGGATAGGGGCTGCTAAATTAAAAGTTAAACGAATAATGTTTGAAGCTACACAAGAAATGTTACAAAAAAATTATCAAAACTTGATAGAAGCTTTAAAGGGATATGTTAATTCTGAAAAATATGATGATGTTTTGAAAGCGATGCTAAATTATGCTAAAAATAAACTAGGTGATGATATTCTGATAAAGTGTAGGCTCGAAGATAAAGCCAAAATTGAGAATTATGTAAAAAAAAGTATAAAAATTGAACCTGATTTGAATTGCTTGGGAGGTATAATTGCAATAAAGAGTGATCAGACTGCTTATTTGGATCTCACATTTGAAGAAATTCTTAGATTAAACGATGAAAAAGTTAAAAGTTTAATTATGGAAAAAACGTAGATGAGTAGTTTATCATATGCATCCGCGCTAGGAAGACTTAAAGCTCTTTCAATTAATTTTTTAACAAAGGATAAATTAATATCTTTAGCAAAATCAAAGAATATCAATGAAATTGCTGTAGAATTGCAATCTACATGGTATAAAGAAGAGATTGAAAAAGCATCTGCTCTTTACAAACCACCCGAATCCGTAGAAATTGCATTAAACGAGCACTTAATGAAGATGAATAAACTTTGTCTAGGATTGATTCCATATGCGAATAACGCTATAAAATTCTATCTTTCAAAGTGGGATATTCAAAATATTGAAATAATAATTGCTTCAAAATTTATGAATAATCCATTAAAAGAAACCGAATATTATCTAATTTCTTCAAGAGAGCTTCCAGTTGTATTCGAAGGCCAGCTAATACCTTATTCTGAACTTAAATCTATGATTCAGCTTCCAGATGTTCAATCGATTGTAAATTATTTAGTTAAATATCCATATGGGCCTATTCTTTTGCAAAACATTGGGGAGTTTCTAAAAACTGCAGACGTAGGGATTTTGAGCTCAGCTCTAAAAAAGTACTATTATGAGAAGTTATTATGGGAACTAAGATTTTTAAGAGGAGATGAAGGAGTACTTAGAGAATATGTAAGAGCTGAAATAACAAAACAAAATATCATTTCATATGCAAAATCAAAGATTTTTAAATTAAATCCTGAAACATTATCGAGACATTTAATAGAAGGTGGACTTATTTCTACTAACATTTTCTTAGATGCTATGTCAACTAATAATGATGAGGAAATAATTAAACAAATTAAGCCTTATTTTGATCTTCAACAAGCTTTTACCAAATTCAATAAAAATTATGACATAAGTGAATTAGAAATAGAAATAGACAGGACAATTTATAATACCTACCTTAATAGATTAAGAGCTTTCAAAGTATCTTTGCTGTTTATTTTCTGGTTTATTCTTATGAATGAAGTTGAAAGACTCAACATAAGAAGAATATTGTATGGAAAGTATTATAATATGGATGAAGATTATATTATTTCAATTATAATATAATGAGCTCAGATCTTCAAAAATTGAAGCAATACGTTGGTGATATCGCAGTAGTTGGTGAAAGAGAATTAGTTATTGGTTATAGACTTCTAGGTATTGAAGATACATATGTAGTTTCAAAAGAAAATGCATTCAAAATTATACAAGATTTAATAAATAAGAACAAATATTCATTAATCATAATAAGCGGAGAAGTGAGAAAAATGCTTTCACAGAATTTTGTTGAAAAATTAGAATCTCTTTTAATACCCTTAGTAGTATTCCTTCCAACAACTAAAGAAGAAAAAGAAGAACCGTTAGCTGAATTGGCAAAGAAAGTTTTAGGTGTAGATATTCTAAAGAAGGAAACAAAATGAAATACGGTAGAATTATTCGTGTAGCGGGTCCAGTAGTTACTGCTGAAGGGATGGAAAATGCTAAAATGTTCGACGTAGTTAAAGTAGGTGAGCTGAATTTAATTGGTGAAATTATAAGAATACAGGGCAATAAAGTAATGATTCAAGTTTATGAAGATACAACAGGTTTAAGACCCGGCGATGTCGTTGTAAATACAAACCAAGCTTTATCTGTAGAACTAGGACCGGGTTTACTTTCTTCTATTTACGATGGTATTCAGAGACCACTGGATGTTATAAGATTAAAAGCGGGCGATTTCATTACAAGAGGATTGTTGATTCCACCTTTAGATGAGAATAAAAAATGGGAATTTAAACCGGTTATAAAGAAAGGAGATGAAGTTGAAGCTGGTTCAATAATTGGAGAAGTTCAAGAAACTCCTTTAATCAATCATAAAATAATGGTTCCTTATGGATTGAAAGGATATATAAAAGAAATATACGATGGAAAGTTTACAATCAGAGAACCTATAGGAATCTTATCTACAAATAACGGCGATGTAGAATTGTTTCTCTCGCAAAGATGGCGTGTAAGGACTCCAAGACCTTTTATAAGAAAGTTGCCTCCAGATACTCCCTTGATCACAGGACAAAGAATTATAGACACATTCTTCCCAGTATCAAAGGGAGGTACTGCATGCATACCTGGACCTTTTGGTTCAGGTAAAACAGTAACTCAACATCAGTTAGCAAAATGGTCTGATAGTCATGTAATTGTTTATGTTGGTTGTGGTGAAAGAGGAAATGAGATGACTGAAGTCTTAGTTACTTTTCCAAAATTATTAGATCCCAAATCTAAAAGACCGTTGATGGAAAGAACTATTCTTGTTGCTAATACTTCAAACATGCCTGTTGCTGCAAGAGAAGCAAGTATATACACAGGCATTACAATGGCTGAATATTATAGAGATATGGGTTATGACGTAGCTTTAATGGCAGATAGCACTTCAAGATGGGCTGAAGCTTTAAGGGAAATATCAGGCAGATTGGAAGAAATGCCAGGTGAAGAAGGTTATCCGGCATATCTTGCAAGAAGATTAGCAGAATTTTATGAAAGATCCGGAAAGGTTGTGGTTTTATCACCTGATCAAAGGATTGGTTCTGTGACAATTGTCGGAGCGGTTTCTCCACCGGGTGGAGATTTTTCTGAACCTGTTTCACAAAATACGTTAAGAGTTACAAGAGTATTTTGGGCGTTGGATGCAAGTCTTGCAGGAAGAAGACACTTTCCAGCTATAAACTGGTTAACAAGCTATTCTTTATACACAGAAGTGATAGCTGATTGGTATAGGAAAAACGTAGCGCCAGATTGGCCTGAACTAAGGAATGAAGCAATGGCAATTCTTCAAAAGGAAGCAGAACTACAAGAAATAGTTCAGTTAGTAGGTTACGATGCTCTTCCCGAGCCAGAAAAAGGTATCCTCGACATTGGTAGAATGATAAGAGAAGATTTTCTTCAACAAAGTGCTTTCGACGAAGTAGATACATATTGCTCAGTTAAAAAGCAATATTTAATGATCAAATCCATTTTAATGTTTGGTAAAAAAGAATTAGAAGTAATTAAAAAAGGAGCTACTGCTGCACAAGTTTCATCATTACCTGTAAAAGATAAAATATCAAGGTTAAAATGGACACCAGAAGATAAAGTAGATGAGCTCATTAAAGAAATTGAATTAGAGATTAACGAACAGTTTAATAACTTATTACAACAAGTATTATTACAACAATGATACCTGTCTCATATAAAAGCATATCACAGGTAGCTGGTCCATTATTATTTGTAGAAAAAGTAAGAGACGCAGCTTACGGAGAAATTGTCGAAATAACAAACGCATTAGGTGAAAGGTTAAGGGGACAAGTATTAGACACTAGAGAAGGTTTTGCTGTTGTTCAAGTTTTTGGGTCTACAATTGGTTTAGATACGAAGGAGACTTCTGTAAGATTTCTAGGCGAAACTGCAAAAGTTGCAGTATCTGATGAAATGTTGGGAAGAATTTTTGATGGATTAGGAAACCCAAGAGATAATGGTCCACCTATTATTTCAAAGCATAAAGTTGACATTGTAGGTTCAGGAATAAATCCTTATGCTAGAGAAGAACCTTCCGAATTCATACAAACAGGGATATCTGCAATAGATGGAATGAATACTCTAGTGAGAGGTCAAAAGTTACCTATATTTTCAGGTTCAGGCTTGCCTCATAATATGCTTGCAGCTCAAATAGCAAGGCAAGCTAAAGTTCTTACTTCATCAGAAAATTTTGCTGTTGTATTTGCTGCTATAGGAATAACAAGTGAAGAGGCAAATTTTTTCATAAAAGAATTTGAAGAAACAGGCGCTCTAGAAAGGACAGTTCTATTTTTAAATCTTTCATCCGATCCTTCAATGGAGAGAATATTAACTCCAAGACTTGCTTTAACAACTGCTGAATATCTAGCTTACGATTGTGAAAGTCATGTATTAGTTATATTAACAGATATGACAAATTACTGTGAAGCTTTACGTGAGATATCAGCAGCAAGAAATGAAGTTCCAGGTAGGAGAGGTTATCCTGGTTACATGTATACAGATCTTGCAACAATCTATGAAAGGGCTGGCAAAATAAAAGGTAGAAAGGGTTCGATAACACAAATCCCAATATTAACGATGCCAGCCGATGATAAAACTCATCCTATTCCTGATTTAACAGGATACATAACTGAAGGTCAAATATATTTAAGTAGAGAACTTGAAAGAGCAGGAATCTATCCACCCATTGACGTTCTAGAAAGCTTATCAAGGTTAATGAATCAAGGTATAGGTCCAGGTAGAACAAGAGAAGACCATAGAGCTTTGGCAGATCAATTATACGCTGTGTATGCTCAAGGTAAAGATATAAGAGCTCTTGTTGCAATAGTAGGAGAAGAAGCTTTAAGTGAAACGGATAGGAAATATTTAAGAATAGCAGAAGATTTTGAAAGACGCTTCGTAAATCAAGGTGTTATGGAAGACAGGAGCATCGAAGTAACCTTAGATTTGGGATGGTCAATATTAGATCCTCTATCCGATTCAGAATTAAAGAGAATAAAACCTGAATTAATTGAAAAATACAGAAAGAAAAGGAAAGCTGAAATTGGCGCTACTGTTATGAGTTAAAAATGCCAAGAATAACAAACGTTAAACCAACTCGAATGGAGTATCTTAGGACAATAAGAAGAATAGCTATAGCTAGAAAAGGATTAAGGCTGTTAAAATTAAAAAGGCAAGCATTAATAATGGAATTTTTCAATTTGAGCAGAAAAATAGCAACGCTGAGAGGGGAGCTTAGGGAAAAAATTGTAAAAGGATATGAAGCTGTACATAAAGCTGAAATGTTAGCTGGAGTCTTAAGAATAGAGTATGAAGCGCAAAGAATACCTAGAATTAAGAAAGCGAAAATAAGAACAAAAAATGTAATGGGCGTTAAATTACCTGAGCTTGAAGTCGAAGAAAGCCTTAAAGAGCTTTCAGATTTTCTGGTTGAATTACCACCTTCAATAGCACAAGTTATAATAACTTTTAGAGAAATCCACAAGTCTGTTATTGAGGTTGCTGAAAAAGAAACAGCTCTAAGAAAACTTTTATTGGAAATTGATAAGACAAAAAGACGTTCGAATGCGATCGAAAATGTATTAATACCAAGATTAATATCCACTGCGAGATTCATTAAGTTAATGTTCGATGAAATGGAAAGAGATAATTTTGTAAAGTTAAAATTTGTCAAAAATAGATTATTAGAAAGTTAAAATGTCAGAACAAAAAAAGAAGTATGGAATACCAAAATATTACTATTGGGCAAAAAATCCACCAAAACCTAAAACAGGTTTTGTCAATGACGCTCAGAAAAAATTCTTTTACATTATAATCATATCATGGATGATCAAAATATCTGCGTTTGCTATATTGCTATTTGTGCTTTACTATCTTCATATAATATAATTGCTTATGTCACAAGATTACTTAAAAATACTAAAAACTATCAAGGAAATTGAGGAGAAAAATCAACAGGAATTAGAAAGACTAAAATCAAAGCTTGATGGTGAATTAAATGAGGTTTATGAAAGAGCAAAGAATATTATAGAGGAAGCCAAAAAAGAAGCAGAAAGGATTATAAAAGAAGCTGTTAATGATGCAATAAAAAAAGCTGAAGAAGAAGAGAAGAAATTACTTTCTGATGTAGAAAAGGAAAAAAGAAAGATAATATCAAAGGAGCTAAAGAAAGAAGACTTAATTAAAATCGCAGAGAATATAATTTTGGAAGCATTAAAGTAATATGTTCAAACCAGAACCAATGCAAAAAATTTTGGTTATAGGATTATCTGATTATTTACGTGATACTTTATCTTTACTTCATGATTTAAAGGCTGTTCAAATTGAGCCAGTTAAAGATGAAATATTAAAATTTGCTAAAATACAAACACAAGTAGAAATAGGAAAAGTTGTTTCTGAAGAATATTTAAGAATAAGAGCTTTAAAGACAGCTCTGCCTCCAAAACCAGTAGTAGAAAAAAGAAAATTTTCAAATCTTAATGAACTTTTAGAAAGTTGCAAATCTGTCAACATAGATGAGCTGGTGTCAAAATTAAAAAAAGAACAAAATGAAATTCAAGTTAAACTAGAACAATTGAATAATAAGTTAAAATTAGCAGAAAGTTTATCTTACATAGATGAAGATCTATCAATATTTAGTGTGTCTTCAGCTAGCTCTTTTTTCTCTTCAATAGAGAAGGAGGGATTTGAAAAATTAAAGAGAATATTAGAGCAATCAAAGGCAAGTATCATTTATCAGATTAATGAACAAAAGGATGTACTAAATGTAATTTTTATTGTTGATAACAAAGATATAGAAAAATTTGGAGCAGCCATTCAAAAGGTTGAAGCTAAATTTTATGAATTAAATAACTTATCTGGCAAACCTAAAGAAATCATTGAACAATCAAAAAAGGAAATAAATGAATTAATTAAAAGAAATGAAGAAATAAATTTAAAAATTGAAGAGCTATCTGATAAATATTATTCTTTATTATCTGCTTTGGAAGAGCAACTTTCAATAGAGCAAAGAAAATACGAGATCCTCTCACATTTAGCTCGCACAGAAAAAATTTTTATAGTGGAAGGTTGGATTCCCAAGAAAAGATTGGTGACATTGAAAGAAGCTATAACAAAAATTTATGAAGGTAAGGTAATCGTCGTTGAAAAGGAAGATAATGATAATCCGCCCACATTAATGTCAAATCCAAAACCTTTAAAAGTATTTGAATCTTTCATAAGGTTTTACTCCTTACCGCAATATTATGAATTTGATCCTACAACTATATTTTCAATCATATTTCCGTTCTTCTTTGGTTTAATGCTAGGAGACGTTGGTTATGGCATTCTTATAATATGTATAGCATATTGGATAATAAGAAGGGTAAAATACGGGGGTAAAACAATTGTACCAGCTTGGATAAGAAGATTTGCTAGAAATATTTTTAAACCGTCAGCCTTTGTTAAGATCGCAAAAGCAATGCTGCCAGGAGGTATCATTGGTATCATTTTTGGTTTTCTATTCAATGAGTATTTCGGTTTTAAATTGAATCAATATCTATTTATTTACTTAAACAATCAATTTGGGTTACATTTACCTGAGGATGGTACATTCCTAGAACCTTTAGCAAGTCAAGGTTTAAAGACCTTGCTATTATTGAGTGGTTATTTTGGTTTAGCTTTGGTTTCTCTAGGTCTAATTGCAGGTGCTTTAAATTATGTTTGGATAAAAGAAAAAAAGCATGCAATTGCAAAACTTGGTTGGCTTTTTGTAGCTTGGGGTATTTCTTTAATAGGATTATCTTTACTAAAAAGACAGCCAATATCTCTTACTGGAAATATATTTCTTGATCTCTATTTAGCATTGGTAATTGGTGGATTGATTATGATAGCATTCGGAGAAGGGTTTAGCGCTATAATTGAAATTCCATCCATAATAAGCCATATTTTATCTTATACCCGATTAATTGGTATATTGCTTGCTTCAATCGTACTTGCTTCCGTAATTGACAGAATCTTTTTAAATAGCATTTATGCAGGACTGTTTAACGCTATTCTAGGGTTTATCATTTTAATCATAGGACAAGGCTTTAACTTTGTAATAGCTCTATTTGAACCAGGTATACAAGGAGCACGACTTTTATATGTTGAATTCTTTTCTAAATTCTATAAAGGAGGAGGAAGACCTTTTGTTCCTTTCGGAACACAAAGAAGATACACATTCAATGAAATAGATGTAGATGCTATATTGAGTAAAAAACAATAAATTTAAAATATGATTTACGTTAACAAAAGATATTAGATATGGGTGGTAAAGGAAAGAAGGGTATTTCGCAATTAGCTAAAAGACAAGAAAAAGCCATTAAAGAAGCTTCACAAAGGAAAGAAAAGCCAAAAATTCCTGAAAAGAAAGAAACCCAAAGACCAATTTCTATTTCGAGCGAGTCTATTCTTGAAAGTATTAAAAAGGAATTAAAGAATTTTGATTATTTATCAGCGTGGGTTGTTTCTTCTAAATATAATATAACTCAAGGCGAATCTAAAAGAATCTTACAAAGACTCGAAAGTGAAGGACTTATAAAGCCAGCTTATAAAATTTCAAGAAATCCGATTTATTCTATCCTGAGAGCTTAAGAAAATACCTCAGTAAAAGATTTTACTTTTTTATATTGTTCAAGAAGTTTTTGAGTGGCTGTTATAACACCTATCTCTCTATCCCATATTATTAAACCTTCTTCTTCCATTTTTCTTAGAACATAATCTATATTTTTGACTTTTTTATCAAAGTCTATTCTAATTCTTAATTCTCCTATGCTATAATACTTAGCTATGTATTCTCTTAATTTTTCTTCTCCTTCAATAATTTCTTTTTTTTCTTCAATTTTAGGTTTTTCCTCTTTTGTTTTACTTACTGCTATTTCTACTTTTTCAGGTAAAGGAAATAGCGGCTCAGATTTGCTCCACTTTCCTATTAATTTCACTACTTTTTTTTCTTCTAACTCACTTAATAATGCACTCAAAACTAAATTACTAGCTCCCTTCTCTTTGGCCCACTTAATTAATTCTTCAATTTCTATTTGACCTTTACTTTCAATTAATGAAAGAAGTTCATCATATAAAGAATTTGTTTTATTACTTTGCATTATTTCAATAATAAATTATTAATGAGCATATATAACTTAATGAAGAATTTTAATAACAAAATTCTAAATGAAATCATCAATTTGATTCAGCAATCTAAAGAGAATTTCTTTTTCTATGTTTCGAATGGAATTTTAAATACTGAAGGTAAAAAGTTACAAATCCTCATAATAAGAAAATATTCAGTATTGTTTAAAGATAAAAAATATTGGATTTATATTAGAAAAAATAAGGAAGAAGATTTTTTGCGGATGCTGAATTATATGGAAAAAGATATAGAAAACTATTTACAACAAATTAAATGAAATATTTCTTTTTGGCAGGAGGAATTACGTATAGATAAATTTTATGTGTCCTTCCTGAATCATAGATTTCTTCGACTTTTGTTGGAATCCATCCAGGTATTTCAAAGTCATGGCTTACAATTCTTGCACCAGGTTTTAATTCTTTTTCTAGTTTAGGCTTTAATTTTTCATTAACGCTCGTTAGTAAGTAAAGTGTTACTACATCTGCTTCATTTAGGGGAAATTCATATAAGTTACCTTGAATTATTTGAACACGATCATCCAAATTCATTTTTCTTATTTTTTCTTCAATATTCTTGACAAATTCATTTCTAATCTCAACTCCTATGCATTTTGCTTTGAATTCAGTAGCGCCTATTATTAAAACTCTACCATCTCCAGCTCCAAGATCTATTATCTTATCGTCAGGCTTTACTTCTGCAATTTTTAACATTTTTCTAACAACATTTTCAGGTGTTGGCACAAAAGGTACTTCAGGTATATAATTCCTTTGTGAACTATTTGTCATTATTCTTTAATTAAGTACTACTAATCTTAAAAATTTTGTTTTAATTAAGCTTAAATATGGAGTGACAAATAATTAGAATGGTAGAATGGCCTTTAGCCAAGCATTTGTAAGAAGTATGCAAGAATGGGTAGGTGAACAGAAGAAAATTTTAGAATTGGCAAAGAAAAATATGGAAAATTTCAAAAATGCTGATAGATTAACTTTATTAATAGCTTCTAGAACAGCTTGTCAACATATCAGTAGAACAATCAAAGGTTTTGAAAATTGGTTGCAGAATCCAGCTATTATAACAGTCATGCCTAAGGAAATGCTTCAAGAAATTCATGAAAAAATTTGGAAAATTATGATTGATTTAATCGAATTCGATGCCAAGCACACTGGAGATTTTCTTGAGTTTTTGAAAGATAAAGACAAATTGGATATTTCATCATTATTAATTAAAGAAGAAAAAGAAGATAGATCTCCACCTTATTCACTTTAAATTTTTCTAACTAAGTAGTACACTGCTCCTAAAAGTAATATTATTCCTATAACTAATAAAGTATCACGTGTATAATCAACAGAAGGCGTGATAATTCCTTTATTATTTACAAGAATTTCATACAAATTACCCCAACCAGAAATGTTAGTATAAACTCTAACACCTAAGTAAGTATCTCCGTTAATTTGTCCCAATGTTATTAGTATAGTTATAGGGTAGCTCTCATTTCCATTATAATAGTATGTCTGATAAAGAGTTCTATTTACAAAAATTTGAACTATCAATACTTTTTCACCTTGAAAACTTGGTGTATTTATAGTTATTAAAAATTGACCCTTAGAAGGGTTAATATATTGTATGTTCACTGAAGCATAGGCGAACACTATATTTAAATTTGAAATTAAAATTACAACGAATACTAAAATTACTAATCTCTTTTTGTCCATTTTTAAATAGAAATTAAATATTTAAACTAAAATATTAGCGTATATGGTCGTAATTCTTCGCGAATCTGAATCATATAAAGAATTGTTTCCTGTTACATATATTCGATCTTATTATGATGTTATTATAGGGGCTTTATCTTTAAGAAAAAAGTTAGAATTGGCTGGAATTGAGGCGTATATTGAAACGAATAATCCTTTTTTATCTTTGCTTTATAAAAATCCTTCTTTTTCAATTGATGAAAGAGATGTTACTATTAGCAAATTTGTGTATTTATCTAATGAAGAAATAAAAAAGTTTAAAAATGTAAGCGGCAAAACACTTATTACATCTAATGACGTAGTTATAGGATATACTGGTAATGTAGAGGATATTAAAGATTTTAAAAATTTTAACAAGTTGAATGTACGTGCAGAAATAATAAGTAAGCCCTTTGATTTGATTAAATATAACAAAATAGCGCTAGAAGATGATGTTTTATACCTTTCAAAATTATATGAAGAGAAAAAAATATCAAGCAATAAATTAGGAAAATTTGGAATTTATTCAAATGGAGATTTTATATTAGAACCAAATGTTTTATTTGATGCAAGAAGCGGACCGATTATAATTGAAGATGGTGCATATATTCAAGGATTTACTAGAATAGAAGGACCTTCATTTATAGGCTCCAATTCACAAATAGTTTCATTTACAAACATTAGAAAATCCTACATAGGTAAAAGCTGTGTTATAGGAGGTGAGATTAGTAATTCAATCATTTTAGATTATACAAACAGTAGACATAATAGCTATATAGGCGACTCTTATATCTGTACATGGGTTAATATAGGTGCTCATACTGTAACATCTAATTTAAAACATACTTATGGAATAATAAAGTATGAAACTCTTCACAGTGAAATATTAACAAATATGACTAAATTAGGTAGTATTATCAGTGATTTTTCTAAGACTTCTATAGGTTGCCATATTTTAAGTGGAAAGTTTATTGGATTCTCATCTATGGTAAATTTCATACAAACAAAAAGTATTCCGAGCTTTACGATTTGGCAAGGTATAAAAGGTGAAGCTTACGAATTCAATTTTGATTCAGCAGTAGAAACAGCAAAGCGATTTATGACGAAGAAAGGTATTGATTTTGATGGAAAAATGTATAACGTTTTTAGAGAGATATTTTATTCAACTGAAGAAGATAGAGTTAAGTTTGGTGTTAAAAAAGAGAAATTAAGATTTTAATTCATTCAAAAAACAGGTCATAGGAAATATTCTCAATTTCTTGACTCTTTACATTTCCTGCACCTTTATCAAGTATTATTAAACTGTTAATTTTTAATGTATTTGCTATATCTTCTTGATTTTGAACAATGAAATCTTTTAAATTTCCTGCATAAATTCTAACCTCTTTAATAGGCTTGCTCAATGCAACACGGTTTTTAACCTTTATTCTTCTTAACTCAGCTATCAGTGATATTATTGTATTGCCTTTGCTTATTGAATCTTCATCAAATGAGCTTGGTTGTGGATAACTTTTCAAATGAATTGTTTCATTTTTATAAAAATTATTGTATATCTCTTCTGTTATATGAGGGGCGAAAGGTGCAAGTAATAATAAAATATGGAACAGGGCATGTCTTAAGACATAAAAAGCCGCTTTATCTCCTTTCGAAGTTCTATGCTTAACTGCTTCTAAATACTGATCGCAGAATTTATTCCAAATAAAGCTTCTCAATTCATTCAATGCGTCAAAAAAATTGTATTCTTCTAAGTACGTATTAACGTTGTTAATCGTCTTTTGTAACGAGTTCAATATCCATTTATCAATTAAATTATTGATTTCTACGTTTTCATTCACTTCTTTTGTGAATGTAAATACATATTTTGCAGCATTCCATAATTTGATTAGAAATCTTTTGTTAAAGTCAAGATCTTCAAACCTTACAGCTATATCTGAACCCGTTTTAACTGAACCTAGAGCCCATAGTCTAAAAGCGTCACAACCATACCTACTAAATAATTCTTCCAATGGAATAACATTTCCATAACTTTTATGCATCATTCTTCCATCCGTCCCTTTCACCATACCATTTATTAGAGCTAATTTGAAAGCAGGCACATTAAACATTGCAACATGTCTGAGAAGTAAATAATAGTCCCAAGTTCTAATTATGTCATATCCATTTGGTTGCAAATCTGCTGGTAATAATCGCATATCTAAATTATCTGGCCAACCTGCATGTATTGCGCTAGTCATACTAGAATCATACCATGTATCTAAAACATCTCTTTCACCTTCAAATTCTTTATTTCCACATTTTGGACATTTATCTATCTTTGGTTCATTCAACCTTGGATCTATAGGAAGCCATTCTTCTTTAGCTAAAATAGTTTCTTTGCAATTTTTACAATACCAAATTGGTATAGGTGTACCGAAAACCCTTTGTCTTGAAATTACCCAATCCCAAGTTAAAGAATTTACCCAATCCTCTAACCTTTTGTATTGATAATTAGGTATCCATTTTATTTGCTTAGCTATGTTAAGAATTTCATTATTTAATTTAGATGATGCAAAGAACCATTGTTCTTTTTCAATAATTTCTACATTCGTATGACAACGCCAACATTTACCTACTTCACTAGTTATTTTTTCTTCTTTAATAATTAAGTTTAATTTTCTCAATTCTTCAACGATTTTTCTTCTTGCATCCTGAGCTTTAAGATCCTTAATTATTGCTAATCTATCATCTTTTATCATGCCTTTTTCATCTAAAATTACCTTTATAGGTAAATCATACTTTGCTTGAATTTTTACATCTCTCTTATCGCCAAATGTACAAATCATCATTACACCTGTACCAAAGTTTAAATCTACTTCATTGGAGTATATGAAAGGAACTTTGTTTCCATATATAGGCACTTCGACAAATTTACCTGAATATTTTAAATATCTTTCATCGTTAGGATTTGCAGCAACTGCTACACATGAACCTAGTAATTCAGGTCTTGTTGTGGCTATTATTAAATCCTCATTGTCAACTTTGAATTTTATATAATAAAATTCTCTTGTTTCCTCATTATATTCAACTTCTGCTTCAGCTATTGCTGTCTCACATCGAGGACACCAATAAATAGGATGTTTACCTCTGTAAATGAAGCCTTTTTTAAACATCAATATAAAAGATAATTGAATTTTTCTAACGTAATCTTCATTCATTGTATAATACATAAGATCCCAATCAAACGACATTCCTAATCTCTTAAAAGATTTTATCATATCTTCTATCCAGATTTTTGTGTAATTGACACACGCATTATGGAATTCGACCCAATCCATTTCACTTTTATTTTTCTTTAATATTTTTTCCACCCTCACTTCTGTAGGCAAACCATGGCAATCAAAACCTATCGGAAAATTTACATTGTAGCCCTTCATTCTTTTGTATCTAGCAACAACATCACAATATACATAGTTTAATGCATTACCAGGCGTTATTTCTCCAGAAACATAAGGTGGAGGAGTGTTTATAGCAAAAGTAGGTTTTCTAGTATCATTCTTATTGTACTTAAATATTTTGTTCTCTATCCAATACTTTTGCCATTTTTCTTCTATAGATTTATAATCGTAATCTTTCATATTGCCTTTTTTATCCCACATGATTGATGTTTACAAAATTAATTAATGAAGACATCTTTCTTAAAAATAACAGCTTTAGGCAAAATAAAGATTTTATTTTGTAATAACTACTAATACTTATATCGTGTCAAAGACCGATGAAATTTATAAATTATTATCTAATAAAACTGTTCGTAAGACAATTTCTTTATTAGCTGAGAAAGGTTCATTGAGAGCAACTCAAATAATTGAAATGATTGGTTGCTCTCCAGGAACCTTTTATGATGCCTTAAAAAAAATGCAGGAATTTGTCAAGAAAAAAGAAGATGGGAGCTATATGTTGACAGATAGAGGTTTAGAACTTTACAATATAATATTAAAACAAGAAAAAGGTCAACCTATGATTGAGAGTCCACTTTTAAGATTTACTCTTAGCTTACCTTACATATTTCCAATAAGAATTTTTACTTTCTTAAATGAACAAAAGCGAATTCATTTATTTTTATTCTTCGCAATTTTAGTTTATTTAAATAGTTTAATATTAAGCATCTCGCAAAATCCATTATTATTTTACTTATTAATTCCTATAAAATTAAATTCGATGCCTTTTTTATTTTTTATATATTTTTTTGTAAATTCAATAATAAGCTTTGCAATATGCTATTTTTTTTCTATATTGTTTAATTTAATCAGAGACTCATTGAGATTATTTTTTTTATTTCCCTTAACGTATTTACCTTCTACGCTATATAATTTAATCATAATTTCATTTAATTTATCTACTAATGACTTTTTGTTCATGACATTACAGGTAGTACCATTATTTTTTACTTTCACTTTCATAGTTTCTATATTATGGTCTCAAACAAAATCTAATATTGAAGCTTGCTTTATAGTATCTTTTATACTAATAATGGTAAGCTTATTTTCATCTCAATTTATATTGTTTAAAATAACCTAGATGACTTACGACAATCTACTACCATCGTATGAATTTGAAAAATTAATGGGTATTCCTTATTTCTTTACATCTACCCAACCTATTCATGGAGTGATAAAATATAGAATTGATGATTTTTATGTTGAGGAGATATTTAAAAATGGAATATTTGCTACACAAATCGATTTGCTTAATAATTTATTCCCAAATAAGGGCAATTATTTATATGTAGTTATTCAGAAGAGGAATTTAAGCGTGAATGAACTATTAGATTATATTTCTAATAAACTACGAATAAATAAAAGTAGCATAGGTATATCAGGAATAAAGGATAAGAGAGCTATAACTACACAGATATTATCTCTAAAAGGTATTAATTCTGAACATGTTAAAATTTTGAATTCATCAAGAGTTAAAATATTAGGCAGTTTCTATTCCTATGGGCCTTTAAGATTGGGTACACATGAAGGCAACCATTTTATAATAATTATAAGAAACATAAAATTAAACAAAGACAAATTAATCGAAATCTCTAGCTTTTTGCAGAACTTTTTTAATTTCAATCTAATACCTAATTTTTTTGGTTATCAGAGGTTTGGCATACCTCGTTCAGTAACACATTTAATTGGTAGAGAACTTCTACTTAACAATTTTGAAAAGGCTATCGATCTTATCTTAGGCTATCCTGACGTATATGAACCTGAGGAAATAAGGAATTTTAGGGAAGTATATAATAAAACGAGAGACCTTAATCTTTGTCTTAAATATTTACCAAGCAGCTTGTATTATGAAAAGATTGTAATAGAGTACTTATTACAACATCAGAATGATTATGAAGGTGCTATTGCAGCCTTGCCAGCAACAACGCTTAGAATGTTTTTAGAATCTTATTCATCTTATATCTTCAATATTCTTTTGACCAAGAGACTTTCTTTAGGAATTGAACCTATTAAGGGCGATTTGATAACTCCATTGAATAGATATACACCTATTAATTATTCTTGGGAAATCGGTAGAGAAATTGACTTAGATAAAGCTGTTAAATTAATATCAAATAGGAAGGCAACTCTAGTATTACCTGTTTTAGGTTACAAAATAAAATTAGGTTATGGACTTGTTAGAGATATATTAAACGAAATTTTAATCAATGAAGGATTAAGGCTGAAGGATTTTAAGTTTATAGTTAAAAATAAGCCTGTAATAATTCGTGGCTCCTATAGAAGTGCTTTTGTTAATTTGATAAGTAAATTACGTTATACGATTGAAGAAGATTTGATATTGGATGGGAATGCTTTAATACTTGATTTTAGTCTTCCAAGAGGAAGTTATGCAACAATTGTATTAAGAGAATATATGAAATCTCCAAATGAAGGCTTTTATATTGGCAAGATTTAGCCTAATTTATTTTTTAAATACTCATATAAGTTATGCATATAGTTATAAATCTCATCCAAATTTTTTTCAGCCTTTGAAAGTCTTGCATTTAATTCATCAACTTGCTTTTTAACACTATCAACTTCTTGATCTTTTGCCAAATCTTTTGAATGAGTTAATTTTTCTTGGATCGAACTCATCTCCTTTCTTACTTCTTCTAATCTAACTTCCAAATCTTTAAGAGTCATGCGCTTAGTAGCCATGAAAAATGTTTTATTTATTTTATTTAAGTAATTTTTTTCCATGGTAAATTATAAAAAATTTTAATAATTTCTTGACTTTTTTATGAAATAAGTTATTTATAATAGGGAAATTTCATATGCTATTATTTGACTTATCAAATTTGAAAAAAGCCATGCAGACAAAGCTATGAAAGATGCCGTTATGAATTTAATGTTTTTTGCTTTATTCATGTAATAAGTTTGTAATAGTAGAGCCCAAAATATGGCTATGTAAATTATAACGTAGCTAAGCGTTATTCTATAGTTGTAAGGTATTAAAAAAATCAAAGCTATTATGATAGCAATTGCATAGGAAATAACTTTAACAGATATTGAATATAAAAACATGCCAAAATCTTTCTTAGTTTTTACTTCGACTTTAATAATATTAATTGTGAAAAGTATAAGCCCCACGCTGATAAGTGCATCCATCAAGTTTAGCATACCTTGAATTGCCGACAAAAAAATAGATTCCCTATTAAAATTCTGCAATGTAATCAATTTTAATAAAAAACCTAATGTAAAATACAAAACTAATAGAATAATTGGGCCAATAATATCGGGATTTATATTATATTCTAATATGAAAGAGTTTGGTTTATATAGAGATTTTATTGTTCTTTTATAAAATTTTCTTAAACATGTAATAAACATTATTTTTTATGTCCACCAAATTCTTCATGTGCCTTTGCTAAATGACCTGATGCTAGAGCTGAAAGTAATGAGATTTCTCCTGCAAGTACAGCTGCAGCTATTATTTCACTGAATTTTTTAGCATTAGAACCTGGTGGGTTGCCTGAGCCGTAACATCCTAGTAATTTTAAGCATTCTGATTGGGTGGACAAATGCGTTCCTCCTCCTACTGTGCCCACCTCTAATGACGGTAAATAAACACTGACGTATAAATCTCCATTTTCGTTCAATTCAGCAATACTTACTCCCATGGATGACTCAACAATCTGTGCTGCATCTTGACCAGTAGCTAAGAATATCCCTGCTACAACGTTTGCAAAATGTGCATTTAATCCATAGCTATGAATAAAGGAGCTTCCGAGAATATTTTTTCTATAAGCTGTTTCAACAGCTTCTTCAGGAGTAGTTTTAAGTTTATTACGAACAATATCTCTATTTATTGTAGCTTCAGCTACTACTGTTTTACCCCTACCTAATAACCAGTTTATAGAACTTGTTTTCTTATCAGTACAAAGATTACCGCTTAACGCAATTAATTTTGCATCTTTGTTATGGTTTAATATATATTTTATAGCAAGATCTGTAGCAATTGTTACCATGTTCATACCCATTGCATCACCTGACTCAGCTTCAAATCTTAACCAAAGATTTCTTCCTAAGATCCAATGTTTTATATTTTTAAGTTTTAAATGTTTTGATCTACTTTCGAAAACATCTTTTATATCATTAAAATGTTCTTTAATCCATTCTACTATTTCTAATGCATGCGTAATATTCTTTACTTTTATCAATGGCGCTCTTGTCATTTTATCATCTAAGATTTTAGTGTATACATAGCCACTTTCATATAGTGCTGAACAGCCTCTGTTTACGCTAGCAACCAAAGCACCCTCTGTTGTTGCAATTGGTATGTAAAATTCACCATTTGCATAATCACCTTTTATCATAATTGGGCCAGCAATACCAACTGGTATTTGTATACATCCGATCGCATTTTCAATGTTTTTGTTGTATGTTGAATTCAAATCAATGTGATATTTACCAATATTTTCCAAACTAACACCAATTTTATTTTCTAAAAATTTTCTTCTCAACTCAGCAGCTTTGTTCACATCCTTGGTTATTTTTTCTATTTCATACAATTTCAAATTACCTTTTTCTATTTCATTGACAATATCTAACTCCATTAATTCATAATATCTATAAAGAAAATTATCATTATGTATTAATTTTATTTGTATGAAAATTTTGGTTGTTGGTGCTGGAGCTGCAGGAATTGAGGCTTCATTTGTAGCATCTGAACTTGGTTCTAAAGTTTTTTTAGTGGATAAATTTGAAATAGGTGGAAATTACATAAATAGGACATGTATTCCTTCTAAATTTCTTATAAGATTTATAAAAGGTAGAAATATTCAAAAAGCCCTGAAATTAGCAAAAAGGGAAATTCATTTGTACAGGAGAAATATTATAAATGAATTAAATAGTAAAGATATAGTCTTTCATAAAGCAAAATTCTTCATAACAAATACTGGCTTTAAAATAAAAGAGACTAGCATAGGGGACGTCTCTAAAATAATACTATGTAATGGAAGTGAACCAATAGTTCCTAATATCAAAGGTAAAGAATACTTAACGTATTCTAACGAATTACTTGAGAAAATTGAAAACTACAATAGTATTTGTATAATAGGTTCTGGTCCTGAAGGAATAGAAATGCATGAAATTTTTTCAAAAGCAAAAATTAATACATTTATAGTTGAGAAAAAAGATCGAATTCTTTCAATAGAAGACGAAGATATTTCAAAAATATACGAAAAAATTTTAGAGAATAGAAATGCTAAAATAATATTAAATAACTCAGTAATCGGTGTTAAGAAAGTTGGTAATAATTTTAAGGTGATATTGGCAGATTCTTCAGAAATTAAAGTTGATTGCGTAGTGTCCTGTGTAGGTTGGAGACCTAATTATGAAGGTATAGAAGGAATCTTAAAAAACAATCGCTTGGTTGTTGACGAACGACTAATGGTTAATGATAAAATTTATGCGGCTGGAGATGTAGTAAAAGTTGCATCAGCAAGTATTGCAAAAATCCAAGGAAATATAGCCGCTAAAAATGCACTAGGGATGAATAAAATTTATAACTTTGAAAACTTAATACCACATACAATATTTACTTCACCCCAAATATCTGTAGTAGGAATTAAAGAGAATGATATTAAACATAATAAAGATTATAAGATCATCAAATTATCAAACATTGATCTGAAAGAATTATATTCAATCAATAATTTTTATTTAAAAATTATTTTAAAGAACGATTTAATTGTAGGTGCAGCATGTATTTCTGAAAGGGCAGATGAAATAATAAATTTCTTCTCATTTTTAATTTCAAAAAATGTAAGATTATCAGAATTATCTTCCCTCATTCCTACACATCCTTCAATCTATGAAGAAATATTAGATTACTTAAAATCAAAATAGATAAGTTTCTTTAGTAAATTATAAAAAGCTGCGTAAGCTCCATTTTTAGCTCCTTTCTCATTATCTGAACCGGAGATAATTATTACATCGCCTTCATCATAAGTTGTTTTGTTTAATAAAAATCGGGTACATTCTGTATAGTTTCCATTGAATTCAAAGCCATCTGGGAAATAAAATTTTCCAGCTTTATATACTAATGTTACTAAAATGTTAGCACCGAATTTTATGGCCGTGTCTCTTTCTTCTATTCCTTTTTTAATTTTTTCCGATAAATTTGATGTAATTAAGCAATAATTGTGTCTCTGACCTGTTAGCTTGTTAAATACTATTTCAGGTAATTCAAATTCTTTTTTTATATACTTGATCAGAATGTTATATATTGAGTTACCTTTTTCTTTTAAAAGTATGCCTGATTTTATTATACTGATTAATTCTAAATTTTTCATTCTCTTTATCATGGTTCGTATACTTCCTTCCCCAATATTTAGAAGCTTAGCTAATTTAGTTCTAGAAATTATTTTATAATCACCTATGTATTTTATTGCTTGCAATACATCTATAACGTTAAAACTTTGAGCATGCCTTTTTTGCCAATGAGCTAATATTTCAATTGAATTTAGCTTTTCTTTATGCACTATTTTTTAAATGGTTTATATAAAATATAAACTTAAGATTTATATATTGGATAATTTATCCAATTTTTAATATGAAGGTCAAAATCGTAGCTACGGCATTATTAATAGCAACCGCATTAGCAACAAATTATGCTCTAATATGGCTTCTCAACATAAAATTAATGGACGGGATAATATTTCTAATAAGTTATGCGTTTGGTGTTTATTATGGTTTAATTGCCGCTATAATAATTTGGGTTATATATGGTACATTAAATCCTTACGGTTTCAATTTGTTATCTTTAATGATCGTAATCTCAGGTGAAATGGTTTATGTAATATTTGGATCACTGCTTAGAAAAATATATCCATTAGATAACATAAAAAGTATAATTAATGGTAAATTAACAATTGTAGCATTATTTGGTTTAATTTCTACTTTATTTTATGATTTGTATACAAACGCTCTAGTTGGTATCATATGGTACAATTCATGGTTAATGGGTCTTTTAACTATGAACTTCCCATATCCATTTGGATTAGTACATGAAATTTCCAATTTATTCCTAATACCGCTTGTCTTATCAGCAGGTGTTCTTATAATGAAGAGGACTGGAATAATATGAGTAAAGCAGCAAATAGGTGGTTGTATGTTTCAGCAGCCTTAGCAATACTTGTAATAATTTTTGCATCAACAACTGCGTATTATTATTCCCAATCACAATATTACAGTTCACAATATCAAAATTTAGTAAACATACTCAATCAGAAAAAATATAAGATAAGCGTATCAATGGGTATAGAATTTCCAAATAAAACTATCATATGGTTTAATGATTCTAATGTAAATGTAAATACAACTTTATGGCAGTACATGCTCTCAAAATTAGATGGAAAAGTGACGTATCAAAACTATACAAGTTTTGGTGCCTGTGGCATATTTGTAACAGGTATTATGGGAGTAACAGATAACAAAACATGGTATTGGTTAATATTCTATTATGTAAAGGGAGCAAAAACATGGTCAATGCTACCTGTGGGAGTAAGCTGCTATACTTTACAAGACGGAGATGTACTTCTCTGGAATTATACAAATGAAACTGGATTTGCTTAATTAATTAATATTTTTTATTCAACATTTTATTCTTAATGCTTACTGCTGAATTACTAGTTGTAGGTAGGGAAATTTTGTATGGAAGAACTTTGGATACAAATTCAAACTGGATCTGCAATGAATTAGTTAGATTAGGAATAAGAGTTAGAAGGATTTATGTAGTAGATGACATTTACGAGGAAATATCTGAAATTGTACATTTAATTTTGCAAAGAAAACCAAATATTTGTATAAGTACAGGAGGCCTAGGTCCCACTTTTGATGATATAACAGTTGAATCAATCTCTAAAGCATTAAATATTGAATTGGAAGAAAATTCTATTGCAATTTCATATATTCATGATTTCTTGAAACGTAGAAATTTGGAATTAACTAAAGAAAGAAGGAAAATGGCAATTTTACCAAAAGGTGCTATTCCATTAAAAAATGAAGTTGGTACAGCACCCGGAGTTTATCTTAAGTATAATTTAATCCATTTTTTTATATTACCCGGTATACCTTCGGAGATGAAATTTATCTTTTTGAATCATGTAAAGCCAATTATTGAAAATATGCAAGGAAGAGATTATTTTGGAGAAATTAACATTGAAATAAAAGGAATTCCTGAATCTGATCTTTCTAAAATAATAAATAAAATAAAAGATAATTATCCTGATTTTTATTTTAAGTCAAATCCAAGAGGATTGGATGAAGGTAAAAGCGTAATTTTGCTTAACATCTCTATTTTCACTTCTGATAAAAATAAACTCTCGTTATTTGAAAAAATAAAAGAAGATTTATGGAATAATTTAAAAGGCATTGCTTCAAGTATTAAAGTTATCGAATGACATCAAAATATATATATGTTTTAGGAACAGCAGGCTCTGGCAAATCAACACTTGTCTCTGTACTTGAATCTACATTTCAGAAATATAAAAAATATGCTATATTGGTTAATTTGGATCCTGGCGCTGAAGAATTGCCATATCAACCTACAGTTGATATCAGGAATTTTATAAGTCTTAATGATGTAATGAAAAAATACAAACTAGGTCCAAATGGAGCTTTAATCGTTGCAACCGATATAATGGTGAATTATTTACCAGACATTAAAAAAATTATAGATAGCGAAAATACAGATTATGTGGTTATCGATACACCAGGTCAGCTTGAATTATTTGCCTATCGTGAAACAGGAGTACGTGTTCTAAATTCTTTCTCAAAGACTGATTCATTAATTTTATTTTTAATGGATTCTTTTCTAGCTCAAAGGTCGAATGTTTTTGCTTCATTATTACTATTGTCCTATTCAATACAAGCAAGATTTTTGTTACCTTATTTATTGGTATTATCAAAAATTGATTTAATAGATGAGGAAAAGCTAGAGAAGATAACAGAATGGTCTGAAGATTTAAGTAAATTGGAGGAGGCTTTGCAAGAAGATTCTGCAATGACAAGAGAAATTTATTTGAATTTAGTACCTATATTTAGTAATTTATTCATACCGTCTTTGATCCCTGTTTCAGCAATAAATAATACAGGCATCTTGGACTTATACAGTTCAATTCAACGTATATTTGGGACAGAGGATGAATTTAGCAATGAATAAACTAAATTAAATTATATATACCTTATTTTTTATTAAATAAACACGAACCATTTTATGGTGGATACAATGGAGAAAAAAGAAAACAATAATTCTCCGATTAATTCCTTGGAAAAACTAACTGAAAAAGAATTGCAAGAAATGCTATCTGAGGTAAAATCCTTGCAAATCTATAAAAAGAAGGAAATGTACACATTGATGGAAAGGCATTCTGAAGCTATAAAAGAAGCAGGTATAATAAAAAGAGAGATACTAAAACTAAAGGAACTTGTGAATCAATTGAGCCAGAAATCTAGCGAAATTAGAAAAGAGCTTGAACAATATAGAATAGCAAGGTCAAACTTGGATGAAGAAAGGAGAAGATTATACAGTGAATTAAGGAATATTAGTTCTAAAGGGGATGCAGAAAAGGATAAATTATTGGCAAAATTGATGAAATTAAAATGGATTCATCAAACAACACCTTTGCCTCCAGATGAAGAATTGAATCTTATAGATAAAATAGCAGAACTAGAGAAGAAGAGCTTAAAGCTTGAGAAAATGGAAAAGCTTAGAGAGAAGACATCTGAAACGGAGAGTAAGATAAATGAGCTTTTAGCAAAAAGGGAGGTTCTTATAGAAGAGCTGATAAAAATAAATACTCAAATAAGAGAAAATAAGAAGAGAATTAAAAACCTATTTGTTAGTTTAATTGAAAAAAGCAAGCAAATAGATCAAATCAAACAAGATCTATTCAGAGTTATAAAAGAATTTGCAGAATTAAAGGATCAGTACAATAAAGTTAAGCAAGAATTAGTAAGAAGAAGAATAAATATTAAAGCAAGGGTTTCAGAAAATGTCGTAGATGTAGAAAAAGAGATAGCAAAGAGCGCTTTGGAAAAATACAAAGCTGGCAAAAAGCTTGATCTATATGAGTTACAATTACTATACAAGCAAATGGAAGAGAAAATTTCTTAAAATAAAAATTAGCTTTAATATTTTTTAATCTATTCTAAAATTAGGATAAATTGGATTCAAACGCTAATTCAGTATTAATTTTATATATTGATAGAGATGGTGATATAGAAAAAATTACAAATGTTAAGACACCTATCATCGGCAGAGAAGAAAATTTGAAAGTAGCTCAATTATTTGGATTATTAAGCCCTGATGATTCTGATTTGAATGCTTTGTATTATAGCATAAAAATTTATGATGAAATAAAAAGTAAGGGGAATTTTAAATCATGTGAAATAGTAACGATTAGCGGCGATCCATCGGAGGGAATAACTGCAGATATAAAAATAAGAGATGAATTAATCAAAACTTGTAGTCTTATAAAACCTGATGGGGTTATATTTGTGAGTGATGGAGGGAGGGATGAACTAATTATTCCTTTGATTAGCTCAATTGTGCCAATTATTTCTATCAAGCGAGTAATAGTAGGTCAATCAAAAAGTGTCGAAGAAACCTACATGATAATCTACAAGTATATCAAAAAAATTGTTCATGATCCATATTTAAGCAAGGTATTTTTAGGTATTCCAGGTTTATTGCTGTTAATATATGGGATTTTAGCAATCTTCAATCTTGGATATATATTTTCTATTATTTTCTTATTAGTAGTAGGAACTGTAGCAATTGTAAAGGGTTTTTCCGTTGATATAGCTATAAAGAAAGAATGGAGTGCTTCAAAAATTCAATTTATAGCAGGAATCTTATCATTCATACTCGGATTAATTGTAATATACAATGGGATAAACGGCGTATATGAATTTTTAAAAACTGAACCAAATCCGAGTTATTTGCAAATTTTAGGTGTATTTATGATAACGCCTTTTGCATATGGATTAAATACTTTACATTCTCTTGCTGTTTGCGTTATAATATTCTTATCCGGAAGAATGGTGGATAATTATTTAGAGAATAAAAACATAAAGTATGAGGTTATTTATAGTGTATTCATTTTCTCACTTAGTATTGTGGGAACATATATAGGATTTATAATAACAAAGCCAGGACTTCCTAGCAATTTATGGGGGTTTGACTTTCTCACTATGATTTTGATATTATTTTTGTTAAATGCAATTATGATAGTTACAATAAGTGTTTATGAAAGATTGAATAAACCTAATACTCCAAAGGAAAAGTAGATAAAACTTCACCTTTCTCTTTTTGTACTAATACATCATCTTCTAATCTTATACCTACTTCATCTTTTATGTAAATTCCTGGTTCAATCGTTATTACCATTCCAGCTTTTAATATATTCTCACTTCTATAACTAATGGTTGGTAATTCATGTATTTCTAATCCTATACCATGACCTAGTGAGTGAATAAAGTATGAATCTAAACCTTTATTTTTGAGATAATTCCTTGCAACTAAATCCAATTCTTTACAGGATTTTCCTTCTCTTACTTCATTTATAGCTAGCTGAATTGCATTTTTTACTTCGTTGAATAATCTTTCCTTTTTGTCGTTTATTTTTCCTCTTAAAAAAGTTCTAGTTAAATCAGCACAATAACTTGCATATCTACCTCCTATATCAACCAAAGTGAAATCATCATTTTTTAATTTTATCTCTGATGGATTATAGTGTGGGAATGTAGCGTTTTTTCCTGTAGCTATAATAGGATCAAAAGAAACTCCTTCACATCCATTCTTTATTAATTCAATGTGAACTTCTTTTGCTATTTCCTTTTCTGTATAATCCCCTTTTTCTATTAATTCCTTAGCAACTTTTAGCGCTTTCTCTGTTGCCTTAATAGCCAATTTTATATTATTAATTTCAAAAGGATCTTTAATCATTCTTAAGCTTCTTATAGCTTCTCTTATCCATCTAAATCTATAATGTTTTTTTCTAAGTTTTGCTAACAAATGATAATTCAAAGTATTGTTCTCATAACCAATAATGATATGTTTTTTAAGCAAATTTGAAATAATTTCATCTAATTTTTGAGAAAATTTCCATTCTACTATTTCACAATCACTGCACATTAATTTGCAATAATCAGCTTCTAGCGAAGGAGAAATAACATAAAGCTTATCTTCTATTGCAAGCATGAATAATTCTTTTGGTGGAATTGTAGTCGTATGCATACCTGTAAAATATTCGATATTAGCTGGGTCGTTAGTTAAATAAGCATTCACATTTTTTTCTTTTAAAACGTTAAATAATTTTTCTTGTCTTGATTTATAATTCATTAATACATTTTACTGTTTGCTAATAAATACCTTTTATTATCCCCATTTCTTTACCTAAAACTTTAGCACTTTCTTTCCTTAATATAGAATCAATATATTTGATGATTTTTTCTTTATTTCTTTTTTCAGTTACCAAATTTTTTTTAGCTTTAGTGAAAGAATATATGTCATTACCATTTGCTTTATTTTTTTTATACTGTTGTATTAATATTTTGTGTATTATATCTATGTAGCTTTCTGCGTATATGGGAACCTCTATTCGTTTTACTGTATTTAAATCAAACTTTACATAAAATATTGCAATTTTTTCCCTTAGATATGGGTTCTCCTCAAATATAAAGTTAGTATAGTTTAGCAAAGGAGATCTATGAAATTTGTTTAGTTTCCCAGATAAGAATAATTTATCATTAATATACAATAACATTTCTTTCAATAAACTTGGTTCAGCTAAAATTTTCTTTTCATATTTTTCTAGATATTTAATTAAAGCGAATAATAAAGGTGACGTGTTTGAATTGTAAATCGAAACAGGTACTATATTATATGAACGAGTAATTGATAGAAGGTTTTGAAGTGATTCGAATATTATATCATAATCTTTTTTTTGCATATCAAAGGCTTCTTGGCAAGTTAATGAAAAATCTACAAATATCAAATTTAATTCTTCATTGATGTAATCGTTGATATTTGAATTAATCTCGTTTATTATCATGCTATGAATTTCTGTAATATCATATGAACTAATTTCTTTATTTCTATTGATCAGTTCAGGACTAGAATTTTTATCTTGTACTTTTATAGAAAAAGCATTATTTAGTTTAATCTCATTACCTTTTTCTTTGTAGATAGAAACTTCATATATTTTAAATGGAGGTATAAACTCATTACTTAAATTAAGTATATTTGATGCAATAAATGTAGCATTATACGAAGTATTTTCATTTTCGATGTTATAGATTGAACCTTTTTTCCATTCATCTTCCTGATAGGGCCATGCTAAATCAGGCATCTCATTGAATAATGATGGGTCGTATGAAATTATTTCATATATTTCTGTTAGATTTATTTCGAATGGATTCAATTTATCTAATAGTCTAAGATAATCAAATACTAAACCAAGATTCTTAAAGAAAAGATGAGAATTTTCTCTAACAGCATTACCTAATCTTTCAAATTTAATTATATCACTTTTAAACATACTTAAGTAAGCAATATTATTTGTAATATTAAATAACATAAAGCTTATTATCTATTATTATTGTGAATATACATGGTCATTATTCAAGCTGCAATTAATGTAAACAATTATGAAGATGCTATTAATGCAGCAGAGATTTCTTTCATAAAAGGCGCCAACATAATTGAGATAAGTAATAAAATAACAAAAAAATTTGGATATACGATAGCGAGGGACTTAAAATTAAGGTTACCAAGAACTAAAATATATTTTGATTTACGAGTAATTGAAGATCCAGAATTTGATTTTGAATTAGCCTATGAATGCGGTGCAGATATAATATCTGTTTTAGCAGTTGCTCCTTATGAAACTATAACCACATCTTTAAACTTAAGTAAAAAATACGGAATTGATGTAGCATTAGATTTCTTAGGCATAAATGACCCAATAAACAAAGTATTGGAAATTTTGCAAGCAGGAATTTACTATTATAGGATAAATGTACCTAGAACCATAAACAATCAATCTTATGAATTTAAAAGATATGTAAAAATGGTAAAAGAATTATCAAGGGTTTCTTCTGTTCCAATAGCAGTAAGAATAAATAATGATATAACTTTATTACCTTATTTTATTAATATAGGAGCTTCTATAATTATTTTAGATATTAATAACAATTCAGAAGAAGAAATTGAACAACTTATAAAGAGTGTCAATAAGTCTATAGAAACTGCATATTTATAAAAGTTTCCTCTAAAAATTCAAAATAATTCATAATATCATAAGGCCAATTTAAAAATCTAAATTTTCTTCTATCTTTAATAAGATCATTAAAAATGTTTTCATTCTTCAATTTAGTTTTCATAAATTTAGGTTGAGTATTAAGGATATAGTTTTTATTAATCGCAATCTTGTTTTCTTTTAAAATATACACGCTTGCACCTTTAAGCGTATCATACTTGCTATAAATCGGTATAAATCTAGAACTTACCAAATTTAATGTGATAGATAGATCATTATTTAAATTTATCATATTGTGACCATAATTAGGTGGGATTATTACAGTTTCACCTTCTTTTGCTTCAATTAATAATAATTCATCAATTACGTTGTTATAACTCTTTTGAAGTACGAACATAACTTTACCTTTTAAAATTTGGTATAGTTCAGGGAAGCTTCTACCAGGTGAAGCTTCTGGATGGTAATGACCATATGTCTTATTATATTCTTCCATTATAACAATATCTTTCATTACGGTCAAATCAATTCTCAAATCTTCTTCTTTCAAAGCATCTTCAATTTCTTCATTTGATAAATTCCTAAATACATAATAAAGTATCAAATTTTCATCATAAACTGTATCCTTGTAATAGAACAAATCTTTCATTTCCTTATATGTTCTTATATTTGCTTTGTATTGTTTGTTTTCGAAATTCAAAACCTCTAAAACGTTTAATTCAGATATTTCGTAACTTTTATTTAAAATCATTTTTTCTTCCTTCCTTCAAATATTCATTTATTAAAATTACACCCTTATTTATTCTATTCTCATTTTCACCGACAAATGTAATTCTAATATGATTTTTACCTGATGGACCAAAAGAGCTTCCGTTTATTACGGCGACCCCTTTTTTATTGACCAAATCCATCATGAAAGTCTTATCATCTATATTTAAGTTCTTCAAATATTTTGAAAAATCTGCAAATAAATACATAGCTCCTGCTGGCTTAACAAACCTAGCTTCAGAGATAAATTCAAGCATAGAATTAATTAATGCATCTCTTCTTCTTTTGTATATATCTAAAGTATATTTTAAGACTCTTTCCTTTATCCTTGGTTCTAAGTACTTTAAAGCAGCTATCTGTGCAGGTGTATTAGAACACAATGTGGTATATTGCTTTATTCTTTCCATTGAACTGATAACCTCTTTTGGACCAAATGCATAACCCAATCTAAAACCTGTCATTGCTGGATCTTTGGAGAAAGTATTTATACAGATAGTTCTATTTCTTGCGTCTTCATTTCTCCAAAACCAAATATGTTCTCCTTCATAAATTAAGTGCTTGTAAGCTTCATCAACAATGATCCATAAATCATGGTCTTTCGCAATTTCAATCAATCCTTTTGCAATTTGTGGATTTATAATTCTTCCAGTAGGATTATCAGGAGTGGCAAAAATAATGGCTTTTGTCTTATTTGTAATTTTACTTTTCAATTCTTCTAAATCGGGCTGGTATCCATTTTCCATTTTTTGTGTTAAAAAAATTGGTTTTGCACCTGCAATTAAAACCACATTAGGATAACTCACATAACTAGGTTCAAGTATTATCACTTCGTCTTCATCATCGAATAAAGCTAATGATGCAAGTAATAGACCTTCAGAAGCTCCTTCAGTTATCACCACTTCATTTTCCTCTACTTCTATCTTTCCAAAATACTTTAAATCTTCAATAATTTTCAAGATTAGTTGCTTAATGCCTCCTGTAGGCGTGTATGAGCTTACTGTTAATGGGTCTTCCTTTAATTTACTTATAAGAAATTCAATTACTTCTTCATCTAAAGGCAAACTTGGTTGACCAGTTGAAAGTTGGATTACATCTATACCTTTATATTTTAATTCACTAACAGCTTTCAGCATTTCTCTAATAGGTGAAGGCTGCAAAGAATTGACAAGCTTTGATAATTTACCCATTTTGATAAATACAATTGTTAAAATATATAATAATGAGCTTTCTAGATTGATTTTATTTACCGAATCGTCTATCCCTTTTTTGATATGTTCTGATTGCTCTGTAAAGGTCTATATCTCTGAAATCTGGCCAATAAACATCTAGAAAGCATAGTTCACTATACGCTGCTTGCCAAAGTAAAAATCCAGAAAGTCTTTCTTCTCCACTAGTTCTGATTATTAAATCAGGATATGGATTGGGTAAATGTGAAGTGTACAATCTTTTTTCTATTTCTTCTTCACTAATGTTTTCTGGCTTAAGCTTATTTTGCTTTACTTCTTCAGCAATTTTTTTAACAGCGTCTACTATCTCTATCCTTCCGCCATAAGCCATTGCAATATTTAAGTAGTGATTTGAATAATCTTTAGTCAAATTTTCTACTTCTTCAAATTTTTTTACTAGAAATTCTGGCAAAATCTCTTTTTTTCCAACGAGTTTTACTTTTATTTTATGCGTATGTATATCGGGTGAACTTATTATTTCATCCAATTTTTCAGCAGCTATTTCCATTATCTTTTCCACTTCATCCTTAGTTCTTTGAAAATTTTCTGTAGAAAAAGCGTAAAGAGTTAATGTCTTTATGTTTAATTCTAAACATTTATCAAGTAGCATTTTTACCTTTGAAGCTCCTACCTTATGTCCCATCCAAGCAGGTAAATCTTTTTCAGAAGCCCATCTTCTATTTCCATCAAGGATAACAGCTATATGAGAAGGCATAGGTTTATTTTTAATCTGTGAAAGTAAATACCACCTATAAATTTTATAGATGCCAAATAATTTAAGAAGTGTTTGAAACATTGCTTAGTTTTTAGATATAAAGATAAATTTATAAATATTTAATAGTTATATAAGGCAAATGGCATCGGACAGGCTTGTAGGAGCTGGAATATTAGTAGTATCTGTAATCGTAATACTTGTATATTTAATATGGGTTTTAATAGCACCTTTGGCACCAAGTGCATTTCCAGATTGGTTTACAAGTTTAACCACACAACTTTGGTTTTTAAGAGCGCCTGTATTAGTCGCAGTTTTTGCATTAGGAGGTATTGCAGCTTGGATTGGTTGGACAATACTTACAACTCCTCCACCAAAACCAATTGAAGAAATACAGAAGGAAATTGAACAAGAGTTATCTAAAGAATCACCTCCACCTCCACCAGAGAAAAAATAAGCTTTTCTATTATTTAGATTAAAAAATTTTTGTGTCTAATGCTATTATATTTACTCTTGATCATAAATTAGTTAAATTATTACCTAAATTTGGTTATGAAAGATTAACTGAAATTCAACAAAAAACAATTCCTAAAATCTTATTGGATAATAAAGATTTATTGATAATATCGCCCACCGGCTCAGGTAAGACAGAAGCAGTTTTCTTTCCTTTAATTTCCTTAATATTGAAAAATCCAAATAAAAAGATTTTCGCAATATACGTAACACCTCTTAGATCTTTAAACAGAGATATTTTTAAAAGAATGAAAGAAATATGTGAAGAACTAAACATAAAAGTAGCTGTTCTTCACAGCGACACAACAAGAAGTGAAAGAAGAGAAATATACAAAGATCCACCACATATTCTAATAACTACGCCTGAAACTTTAGATGCATTAAGCATATTTAATTTTTTCATATCTAATTTACGCAATTTGAATTTTTTAATTATTGATGAAGTTCATGAAATTATTGAAAGTAAAAGAGGTATTGGTTTACTACTTGCAATAGAAAGATTGAAGATTTTTTCTAAAAATAATTTTAGAATAATTGGACTTTCTGCGACTTTAAGCGATCCAATCTATGTATCAAACTATTTATTTGACAAAGATTTTGCAATAGTATCCACATCTGATGATAAAATAGCAGAAGTAACAATTTATTTTGAACCTCATGATCACATACAGAAATTTACTAAGATCCTTCATGAGTTATTCGAAAGAAATAAATCAATGATTATATTTACTAACACAAGAAGCTTAGCTGAATACATAAGTTATATTTTGAAAGATAAATTGGATTTTAACGTTGAAGTTCATCACAGTAGCTTAGGTAGAGAAATCAGAGAAAGTATCGAAGGAGAATTGAAGAAGGGTGCCTTAAAAGCGGTAGTTGCAACTAGTTCTTTGGAACATGGCATAGATATGCCTTATGTTGATGCAATATTTCAATATGGGTCACCTATACAAAGCATTGTTTTTAAACAAAGGGTTGGAAGATCGATGCATAAGGAGAAATTAATATCTCGTGGTTACATAATAGCTTTTAATCCTATAGAAGCTTTTGAGAGCTATATTATAGCATTACGTTCTAATGAAAATAAACTAGAAAGAGTAAAAGTGCAAACTAATTCATTAGAATTATTAGCTCATCATATAGCTGGTCTCTTGCTTTATTTAGAAGTTATTGAGATCGCTAAATTATATGAAGCTATAAAAAAGATTAAATTGTACAACGGTCTAGAATACTACGATTTTTTAAAATTAATTGAACATTTAAAATCTATCAGAATCTGTTATGAAAAGGATGAAAAGTTATATCCTTTGAAGTTGAAATGCAAGATTTATTATTATAATACATTCTCAACTATATTTGAAGAACCGTTATACACATGCGTGGATGTTTCAACAAGAAGAATAATCGGTAAAGTAGATGGATCATACATATTAAATGCCCACACAAATAATAATGGCATAGTTTTAGCAGGGAAAGCATGGAAAATAGTAGATATAGATGAAGAAAATATGAGATGCGAGTTAATTCCTATTACAGAAGAATCTGAAATACCGATATGGTCTGGAGAAATGTTGCCTGTTAGTAAAGAAGTATCCAATGAAGTATTTGAATTAATAGGTTCTTTATCTCAAAAATTAGATAAAATTAATTTGTTTAATACGAATGGAATGGTAAAATTTGATGAAAAATCGGAACACTACATAAAAGATTTTTTAAACAATTTATTATTAGAATTTCCTGTCAGGATAAATAGCAAGATGTTCATTATAGAGAAATGTAATAATATTGTATCAATAATGAATCCTAACGGTTCTAAGATTAATCGCGCATTATCTATTTTCTTAAAAGGATTTTTGAAAGATAATCTTGTATCGTTGATTGAGCATCCTTACGGAATTGTTCTATACTTAAAGAAAGAGATAAATTTGAAAAGTATTTTAGAATTTATTGAAAAAATACCTAAATTTGTAAAAAACAATGATTATGAACTAAAGGAGATCCTACTTAAAGATAGCAGGTATTTAAGCACTTTAAAAAGAGTTTCTCTATTTTTAGGATTAGTGAGTAAAGAGAATCTTAATAAAATGACTAATAATATGCTTGTTAGTTTGAATGAAACTTTCGCTGGAGATGTCGCATTAAGAGAATTTTTAAATAATGTAATAGATTATACCGATCTTGAAGATTTAATAAATTCGATCATAAACAGAGAGATCAAAATTTTAATGTATGAGCTTCGAAATCCTAGTGTAATTACGAGGGTATATCTAACCAAAGTTCCTTATTTAAAAGATTTGATAAAGGGTACTACAGTTCTATCAATATATGACGCAGTTGAAAAAAGGCTTTTGAATGAGCAAATGCTTTTTGTCTGTATAGCTTGTAAGAATTCATTTCAAAAGAAGGTGATGGAACTAGAAGAGCAAATTGTATGTAATCGTTGTGGTTCAATTAAAATTGCTTGTCTTAATCCTTATGATGAAAATTTAATGGAAGCTGTTAAAGCTTTTATGAATTCAAGTAGGAAGTTGCTTAAGAACAAGTTTGTGAATGAATTTAAAAGAATTTTAACTAGTGCAGAAATCATATCAATTTATGGTAAGATAGGTGCAATGGTATTGGCCGGGCATGGAATAGGACCAGAATTCGCAAGAAGAATTCTAATAGAATGGAATGGTGACAAAGAGGAGTTAATTAAAACTATAATACAATATGAAGCAAAGTTTTCTCAAACTAAAAGATTTTGGAAAGATAGCTAGTCGCAGTTCTTAAATTTTTTTAAGTTATTTTCAAACATTCTTTTTGTTATCATAAACCATATTAATAGCCAGGAAATGAAAAGGATACCACCTACGATCGAATTTAGTATTCTGTATAACCAATATTTTTGTATAGCTAATGTTGATACTATTAATGCTATTCCATAGGTAAAAAATACGAATAATATCCATGAAATTAATAGCAGTTCAAGTAAAAATAGTATATTTCTTTTCATATTTTTGTTAAAAAAGATGTTATTATTGCAAGTATGGATGAGATGCAGGACATGAAAAAGAAAACTTTAGCAACTTCCTTTTCTTGTAATGGTCCGGCTGAAAGAATTAATCTCATTAATGTAATAGGGGCTTTAGGATCGTCTGAAGGATATAATAAGCCATCTTTAAGTATTACAGGCTTATTTTTTATTTCTCTTCTTTCGAACAATCTTCCTACTGAAGAAAGTACATAAAAACCATGCATAATGTAAGGTAACATAGCAACGAGTACTACAGTTTCAAACCTAAAAACTATAGCGATTGCACCTAACAATCCACCTATAAAAAAATCTCCAATATTTCCCATAAAAGTTTTCGCTGGATATTTGTTATAGAAATAGAAAGCTAATAAACTTGCTAATATCACAACCAAAATAGGTATGGCATTATACTTGTTTTCTATTAAACTAACAATTATTAATGAAGTAAAAATAGGCATTGTTAATAGTGGAGTGGCGCCGTTTATAACATCCAGCATGTTTACAGCATTGCTTGTGATTGCTATTCCTATAGGTACTAAAATTGGATACAAGATAATCAAGCTTGTAGAAGGTAAAAATGGTAATGCGGGGTGAGGATTGTAAGATAAAGTTATTAAAATTGGAGCACCACCAAGTAGAGTTAATGCAGGTTTTAATTTTCCTCCTAAATTATATAAGTCATCTAAAAGACCTATTATGCCTGTAATTAGGCCACTGATAAATATAACCAAATAATAGTTAAGATGTAAGAGGAAATAAAGCATTAAAATAACAATAGTAAGAGTTATTAGAATTGAAATACCACCCATATCAGCAATTTCAGGTTGGTTTTGCTTATGAATGTCCTTACCAACTTTACCTTTACTTTTCAGAAACTTTATTAAAGGTGGCATTAAAAGGTAGACTAGAAAAAAACTTAAAAAAGGTAGTAGTACTGTCGAAACGATATATATTGCATCCATGGAACTATAATAACATAAGCGTTCTTGCCATATTTATATTATTCACGTGTTTATATTTAGGAAGCAATTATTACCTTTATCAACTTTCAATTCCTAAATTGTATTGTTTAATTTTTATATTATGTCTTTATGCGGGCGCCGGGATTTGAACCCGGGTCACCAGCGTGGCAGGCTAATGTCCTAGACCTGGCTAGACGACGCCCGCACATCTTATTTATTTACAAAATCGTTATATATTTTTAACAATTGCTGATTTTAATATATCAATTGTTTATTAAGTTTAGTTTATGGCAGAAATATAAAATATGCTCATATAAATGCCTTTTCATCATTAATCAGAGTAACTCTAATTAATCATTGCCTAATATTAACTATATTTTGAAGGATATATTTATTAAACAGGTACTAATTGAAGTTCAATTTCATACTTATTAGCTATTTTCTCTAGCTTTCTTGAAGCTTTATGCTGTAGCCTATAGTAATATGAGATTGGAACCTTCAGAATATATTTCTCACCTTTTTTTTCTATTTGTGTTTCTGATGCAGGTGCATATTTCTTGACGATTGATAATATCGAATTTTTAACATGGTCATCCTTTCCTTCGCCTTTCTTTATTGGAACAACAAATGTTCTTTCTCCGAATACATATATTTCATACAATGGTTCTTCTGTTTGTAAATCTTTGACTAGTACTACAGGTCTAGTTAAATCTGCTTCAGTTAAACCATGAGGTATTTTAACTGCTGTTTCTAATGTATACGTTTCTTTAATTTCACCGTATTTTATGAATATTACTGTATCTATAATTGATGGGATCATACCAAGTTCAACTCTGTTGATAAACCTTTGTATTGCATCAATAGGCGTTGTAGCATGAACAACGCCAACCATTCCAATTCCTGCTAACCTTAGATCTGTGAATATTTCAAAATCCTTTGTATCTCTCATCTCATCGAATATTGTATAATCAGGTCTTGAAAGTAACAAAACATCATGTAATTCTTCTGAAGTTCCATGTGTTTTAGATAATTGAGTAATTTCTACAGGAAGGACCATATCTCTAGGAGATTCTAATGTCTTAACAATTTTGTTTTTCCTGTAATAAAATTCTGCCAAAGCTTGTGCGAATGTAGTTTTTCCCATACCAGGCGCTCCTGCTATTAAAATACCCTCAGCTTGTTTTTCTAATCTTTCAAGCAGCTTTGGAGTTATGTTATAGTCTTCTATCTTCATGCTCTTAATTGGTTTAACAATTGTTATTTCGATTCCATCAGATAATGGTGGTTTCGTTAAAACGATTCTGTAATTATCTAATTGAGCTATAAGTGAAGCTTTTCTATCTATTTCTTTAACTTGTTCATAAGAACTCTTTGCGATTTCATATATTTCCTTGGATAAAGATTCTAAATCCGCTCTTGTAAGAATCTTATCGCCGATTCTAGATAGTTCCCAACTACCAGGCTTACCTCTCTTTACATATGGATATGTGCCTTCCTTTAGATGTAAGCTCATGACATCCCCCTCAAAGTACTTAGTGAAACTTGGGATAGAAGCTATAGGTCTTTTATATATACAGCTAATATTAGATGCCTTAGCTATTTCATATAAAGAAGTATCACTTGTTATTAGTGTAGCGCCTAATTCGATTGCTAGCGTTAGTAGAAAATGATTCTTATTCTTTTCAAAATCTTCGTATGATAAGCCTTTAGGTAGATAGTTTATTAATTCAGCAGATAATTCATCACTCTGATTAACTAAACTTGTAATTTCACCAACTGCCTCAGAAATAGATTTTATCTCTTCAACGGTCTTTGAATGCTTAAAGAAAGCTGTATGCACTAAAATTTTACCTTTAATACTATACTCTAATATAATGTCCTTTAAGGTATTATTCGTAACTGAATAAAGATCTAATATATATTTATTCGACACAATTTTTCTTTTTACTATATTTTTTTATAATAGCTAATTAATTAACTTTTCTGATAAGCTTAAACCTTTATTATCTCATACTCCTTTAACAATTCAACAATTAATTGTCTGATGTTACTTTTAACTCCTTTCCAATCAACCATAACTTTATCGACTTTTTCAAAAGTTTTAATTATGGGCTCTATTAAAATTTGCTTATCTATTTTTTTAGTGTTTTGTAATGAATACTTTGAAATAATATGACCAATTGCAAACTCATTGCTTATTTCATAGTTTAAGAAAGCCGGCGCATAATGGGGACCTCCAAAGCAAACTACAGGTTCGTATTTAAAATTTTCTTTTAAATCTATAGATTCAAAAAGCTTTTTAATGACCGCATAAGCTAGCTCCCTATTTGCCCACTGTTCTTCAGAACTACCAATTTCTAAGAATAATGAAGGTGTTTTCTCGATGTAGGGTCCATGATGAGTTGCCTCAAGACCTACATTCATATTAACAATTTCTCTCAACTTGAGAAATATAACTTTCATAAATATAGCAGAAACATAACTCAATTTATTAGGTAATCCGCCTAAAGGTGCTGAATTCGAGAAGTTTCCTATAGGATGTATGTAAATACCTGGCAAATTGTTTTCTGATTTATGCTTAGATAAAAACACTATAAAGTCATAACTTAATTGTTTATCTAAAAAATTTAGATCTAACAACGAATTATTTGTAAGAAATAAATCGACTTTCTCGTTAATTCGGTATATTGTATATTCATTATAAATTTCTTTTTCTTTGTATCCAAAATGTTCCAATATTACATTTTTCATATTAGTTGAAGCAATATCTTGTGTAGATGAGACAAGCAAAATTCTTTTATTATGTAAACTTAAATAAACCATTTTATCATGTAATAAGTTATTTTCCGAGAAATAGGGTCCACAGAAGCTAAGAGTAATTTTTTCCTTACGTTATGAGACAGCCTTCCAGCTCTTAATATTTCCAATGAGGATATTTTTTCTTGCCTTATCACTACGTCAACCAAAAACGGTGCATGGTCTATTCCAGGTCCATATTTATAAACCATAAAAGTAACACCGTATTTCATTCCAGATTTAACAACGAGTCCTTTATTTCTTAGATCTTTGTAGACATTGTATTTTTCTAAAAAATTATCGATGAATTTATTTGCTTCAGAAATTAATTTTTCTCTTGACATTTTTAATCCACTTTCTTCAAGAATTTCTAATTCTTCATTTTCCATTAGATACAATGCCTCGTAGAAGCTCAGAATCATTCTTGCTTTGAAAATGGGGGTTTTAGGTTTATTTATTTCTAAAGGTTTACCAAAAAATCCTATTTTATACAATAGAGGGCCGTTTTCTATATCTAATATGATAAAATGACCCTTGGTATAAATAGCTGTTTGCTTCATTTAATTAATAATTAAGCTGCGATAGTTTTATTTATGAAAACAAATTATTTAGGCAAAATCTAAGTATTTTTCTATTCAATGCTTGCTCATAATTTTTGAAGGGAAATAAAGGTATAATTAGTTATGGCAAAACTTAAGAAGTGTCAGTTAATTATTTAAGCAATAACTCTCACTATTGAATAGGCTTGAAATTTAAAAAATTGCTTAGAGGCATATTCATAATCATAATCGTAGTTCTCTTTGTTTATTTATTTTTAAATATAAACATTGTAGAATTTTCTCATATTCTTGAATCAGCAGATGTATTTTACTTGTTCTTAATTGGGATATCAGATTTTGTTGCTATAATAATGTTTATTATTGCTTGGCATGTTGTAATAAGAATAATTACAGGAATTAACTTCAAACATAACTTTATAGCCACATTATTGCAAATATTTGGTAACATTATGATTCCTTCAGCATCGCTTGGAGGAGAATATCTTAGAATAAGCTATCTTAAAAGTAAAACTAATGTGGATGTTGATAAATTATTAGCGTCAATTGCAATAAATCGATTTCAGTATGGAATAACAATGATTGCCTTTATTTTATTAGGAATATTTTTCTTAACGATAAATGGGTTATTTTCTACTTATATATTTTTAGCTTTATTTTTAATTTTCTTATTCACATTTTTTCTATATTTTTTAACTTTTAAGTCAAAATATATCAAGAATCTGACAAACAGAATTATTGCTTACACATATAGAAAATTTAATAGACCACGAAACCATATTGAAGCTTTAAATAAAATTAATGATTTTATTGATAAATTCGATTACTGGATAAAAAGAATAACTAAAACAAAGTTATGGATTATAGGAATTTTATTCATGGTTTTGCAATGGATATTCAATTCATTTACTATTTATCTAGCCTTTTTAGCTGTTCATGCAAGTGTTAATTTTTCAATAATAGCTTTCACATATCCAATCTTTGTTCTATTAACGGTGACACCTTTAGGCATTCCTGGTAATTTAGGTTTTTTAGATTTAATAATGATAGCTGTTTACACCAAACTCGGCATTGATTTAGCTTACGCAACAGCTGCAACTTTAATAGCAAGAACGTTTATGCTATTGGAAGATTTGTTTATCAGTTTACCATTTGCCATAAAACATAGAAAACATTACTTACATTATTGAGATTAAAGATTTAGGTAAGTAATATTTCAACTGCTTAATGGTCTTCTAATTGTTGCAATTGTATTATTCGCTATTCCATACGTTTTCGCTTCAGAAGTATTAATGATAACTTGTTCAGGTGGTACTTCTGAAGACAGTATAACATTAAAAACTATTTTTTTCTTTCCTCCTACGACGGCTTCTAATTTATCTACTATGCCTAATTCGTTAGCTATTTTTTCATTCATTTTAGCCTTTCCTTCCTTTATATCATCTGATAATACAAGTCTTAATCTTTTCTCTTTCCTAACTTTTTCTTGTGACATCCTATTTTAATCTAAATTCAAATTAGATTTAAATATTATTAACCAAAGATTAACATTATTACTATGTTCAATCCTGGTCATTTAAAAAAATATGCATGTATAATAATCTTATGCGTTCTTATTTTTAATGTCGCATCTAATCATGTTTATTCTCAACAACCAAATGGAATCATCAAAGAAACTCTTAGAATAGATCAAATATATAATAATAGCATAGTTACTGTATCTATATCATCCTCTGAATTACAAAATTTAATAAATTCACTAGCAATAAATGCTAGCTTTATAAATAGTTACACAGTTATAGTTGCAAACATTAATCTAAATAACCAAACTTTGAGCTGGTTCTTAACGAATAATCCTGAAAAACTTTATACAGACTTCATTTTTGAAAAAGGATTTGTAATTACTATAAATTATACATCGTCTGGTATGAAATATATAAATGAGACATTGAACGCTTTAAATTTGGAGCTAAGAACTAATTTAGTATATGTTGAAAATAAAAATAATTACTTTGTATATACATCTCCTGCATTCTACCAAAGCTATCTCAGCTTATTTTTAAACAAACTTAACTATAATTATGGTGGCTTTTTTAATTTAACTAATCATATTAAACCTAGCTTATTCATCTATAACTATAATTCAAAAGGCTTTCAAAATCTTACATTGATTTCTTTTTTACAAACTGTAAACGCAAGTAAAATTTTGACTCAACAATACTTTCTCATAAATTATACCAAATATTTGGGCATTATTGATTCTTCAAAATTTGCAACATCTTCTAGGATTATATTAAACCTGTATGGAATGATAGCTAATTATTCATCACCAAAAATAAAATTTGTAAGCTTCTATTCTGATGGATTTATAACAAAGGGAGAAGTTTATTTACAACCCGGTGAAACATTGGATGATTTTTACGTTAACGCTTCTTTCATTAATCCATTTATTACCGTGCAGCAAATCCCGAAGCCTGCCATTACAAATTCGTCCTTCAATATGATAGTTAAATTATACAACTTAGGTTCTATTGAAGCAAGAAATGTTACAGTCAAACTATTTACACCGCCAAACTTTATAGGTTCAAGAACGCTTATTTTTAATTCGATTAAGCCTAATAGTTCATCGGAACAGACGTTATCTTTTATAATTAATGGTAGTGTACCTAAAGTATATTATCTATCACCACCAATTGCATATCTTAACATTGGAGAAACAAACATTACTTTTGTTGGTAACCCGGTATATGTAGCTTACAAACTTAACCATTTTTCTTCGTTAAGTTTTTCAATACCTTATGTAGATTCTAGTTTTTTAAAGAATACAATCGCATCTGTCCTCATGAAAGTTAATATAACTAATACAGGTGATATAGCAGCTAATAATATAACCTTAAGCATCGATCATTTTACTTCAAAATTATCTACATTAAATTCTTCTTCAAGCTATGTATTAAATCTTAACATACAATTGAGCAACCTGAAAGAATTACCCAATGGTTCTTTATTGTTCAACTCTTTAGTTTTAAGTTACTATTCAAATAATGTTCTGTATCAATTGAATGCTTCAAACTTATTATTTAGTTCTTTACTAAATTATGAATATACAAGTTACGCATCAGTTTCACCTTATCCAACAAATTCAATAATTAATAATACGATAGATTTGATCTTGCTATATAACGTTTATGGTGGAGATGGAAATGTCACAATAAATATACCTAAACAGCTTGTTCAATCACAAAACCTTACAATTTTGAGTCCTACTAATTTCAAATTACTCAATAATAGTTATTCCTATGCTTTAGTTACACATGCTGGTAGCAGAAGCAGTATTAGGCTTGAACTTAGTGTAAACAATAAAAATATTTTCTTTATAACGCCTATATATGAAAAAATAAGTTATTTAAACGATAAAATACTAATTCCAGCATCAATATTTTCTAATGCAGTAAGTTTTCAAGAATTATTAAATTCTACCCAAATTCAATTGGGCAACAGTGTATCTTTACTTATAAAAGTTATCAATTTTGGTCAATATCCTGTATATGATGTTAGATTAAATATTTCACTATATAAAGGTTGGAATTTGATTGACGGTTTATCAAATTACACAGTAGGCAATTTATTACCAAATCAAACCATCTCATATAAGATAATTGTAAATGCGACAAAGCCAACTTCACCTTATATACCGCCTTTAAGCATACAATATAGCATAGGAAATCTTAATTTTACACAGCAAACGCATGAATTGTTTTTAAAAATTAGCATGTCGGTTAATTTTATCGCAACAAATATATTTAATGGACAACTAAATAATTTCAATCTAATTATTTACTCGATTAATAATACCCTTTTAAATAACATAACTACAAGTAACGGAATAGCTAGCTGGAATGGTTATATAGGTATATTCAATGTATCTGTTATCTATAAAGGAGTTGTTGTTTATCAAAATAAATTAAATGTCACAGCTTATAATTCGACGATATATTTTAAGTCAAACGTAACCCTAATACAACTCACAATTACTGATATATTCGGAGATGTGATTCATAACGCAAATGTAAATATATTTGGGACCACAAAGGAAGCAGCAATACTATCGAATTCTACATATTATTTTTTGAATAATTTACCTTTTGGAAACTATACTGTTCAAATATCTATAAACGGTAAGTATTACATTATTCCAATTAAGATTGATTCATACACTCCTTTAAAAATTAAGCTTGTTGTACCTGTAATAAACTTATTTGGATTTATCTTATCTGTTCAATTAGTAGCAGGAATTTTTATTATTTTAATTTTCTTACTTTTAGTAATTTTCTTTGTAAGATTGAATTTAACAAGAAAATTCTCAGCTGCTCCGAGAAAGTAAAACTCCAGCCTCTTCGAATTTTATTTGCTTTCTTAGTAGTTTCATTAATGTTTCTTTAAGTAACTTTCTTGGTATTCTTATTTGTCTCCAGTCATCCCTATTTCTGACAGTTAATGTATCATCATTAATTGATTGATAATCTATTGTTATACAAAATGGGACTCCTATTTCATCGTATTTTGCATATATTTTTCCAATATATTCTGTATCATCGAATACCACATCAAAACCTTCTTCTTTTAATTCTCTATATAAACTATGTGCATATTTAACAATATGATCTTTATTTACTAGCGGAGCTATAACAGCACTGTACGGAGCTATTTCATAAGGTAGTTTTAATATAATTCTAGATTTATATTCTTGCATGCAATTTTCAAGTACGCAGAGAAAAATCCTTTCCAATCCAAAAGAAGGCTCTACAACGTAAGGATAAAATCTTTCAATCAATTTATTGCCTTCAATTCTTTCTGCTGTTAAACTCACACCGCTTTTAATAGAGTGATTTTTTAGATCATAATCAGTTCTAAAAGCATGACCTGATACTTCTATCCATGTATCTTCTGAAACCTTTATCATTTGATCGAATGTTTGTGAAGAATAATGCGCTCTTTCTTCGGGGAATTTCTCTAAGAAATATTGATTTTGATATGGTACGCCTAATTCTTGCATAAATTCCTGTGCTAAATACATAAAATAAGCTATCCATTCATTTTTGAATATACCATTACTTATTAATTTATGAATGCTTTCTTCATATGGTGTCTTTACCCCTTTAGCTCTGGCATTTATATCTAAAATTCTAATTTTCTTATCTAAGATTTCATCAATATATTTACATTTAGGATTTTTATAATCATAGAATATTTCTAAGTCTATGATAGTAAATTCTCTCATTCTATACAATCCTTTTCTAGGAGATATTTCATTCCTGTCTACTTTACCTATTTGTACGATTCCTATAGGAAGTTTTTTACCTGTTAATTCATAGACCTTTTTAAAATTTATAAAAATACCTTGTGCCGCTTCCGGTCTTAAATATCCGATATCAGAAGCATAAGGAGATATATTCGTTTTCATAAGTAAATTAAACTTAGATGGCTTATCGAATTCACCTCCACAATTTGGACATGTTATCTTATTATCTCTTATATAATTTTCTATTTTTAATTCATCCCATCTATCAACATCTTCTTTTTCAATTATGTTATCAACTCTAAATTTTCTTCCGCAATTTTTACAGGTAACAATTACATCAGTAAAGTGTTTCAAATGGCCAGATGCTTCAAACACAATTTCAGGCATTACGAGAGGCGTACTTATTTCATAAATGAAATCATGTCTATTAATAAAGAACTCTCTCCATTTATTTTCAATCTTTTTTAAAATTTTCAATCCTATTGGCCCAAAATCAACAAACCCAGATACTCCTCCATAGATTTCAAACGACTGCCATATTAATCCTCTTCTTTTGATCAAATCATTAATCTTATTGTTCACTTTAGATAATTAAACGAATGCAATATTAAAATCCTTTCTACTCATTTTGATTAATTTTATATTTCAGCGATTACGTTTTATTTTATAATTCATGCGAATCAAATTAACAAGGTCAATAGTAGTAGGAATTATACTAATTATAATTGCTGTTAGCCTTATAGCATATGCAATTATTCCTAAAGGACAACATTTAGTCACAACTAACAAATATACAGTGTCTTTAACCTTTTATGATGTTATATCTAATCAAACACATAAACCACTTACAACCTTAACCGTAAAATTATCTTCTTCCACTTTCAACTCAACATTATTAGCCCCTAATGTAGCGAACCAAACATATGATTTTAAAAATTTAACAAAAGGGAATTATAATCTGTTAGTATATTCTCCAGAAAACATTTTATTGTATAATTCAACGATTAATGTAAGTGATAATATTTCTTCGAATATAGTTTTAAATTCACAGTCTTTAACAATTTATGTTAATCTTAATGGAAAGGCAAGTACTTTCCCATTCAATGTTACTATAAAGGGCAAAATCGTCAATATAACTAAGCAATTGATTCCCTCTCTTCCTCTTCAAATTAATGAATTGCCTTTAGGAGAATATAACATCACCATTCTATATAATAGAATTGTACTTAATTCAACCTCAGTAAATATAAATGGAAAATTAAATAATGTTACCTTAAACACATATCTAGAAAATGTTACAGTAAAGCTTTATGATCAAAATAAAAAGCTTGTTCCAAATGCAAGTATTTACTTGATTTATGATAACAGAACCTTTATTTCCCAATTTTCAAAAAATGGCATCTTTAATATAACTAATATACCCTTACTAAATTATCATGTTAAATTCAATTATAAGGGAATTAATTTAACCATACTACCTTCTTCATTTCTTAATGTTGTAAAAAATTTCACGATTTTTAATTTCACAACCTATTTTAGTAATGTTACATTTAATTTTAAATACCAAAATAATCATCCTGCAAGTGGATTATTAATACAGTTATCAGAAAATATTACAGGTATAACAAATAAGAATGGTACTTTATCCTTAAATTACGTTCCTGCAAATGTAACTATATTAGCTAAAGTATATCGTGCTGGTATAATTGCATTTAAGCAACCTATATCTTTGATTCCTAATAAAGTTAGTATATTGAATTTTACTATTGAAAATTCAACATTACAATTAAACCTATTAAATATTAATAATCAGACAATTCAAGGTGGAACATACACCGTTATCCAAGATAGTTTTAACTCGTCCTTTATATTGACTTTAAATAGTTCAAAAATTAATTTATCGCTTTACCCGAGCTCTTATCTTATTGAAGTATATTTATTTACACCAGCAAAAGATACAATACTTACATATAAGTCGTACGTTACGGTTAATTCATCTATTGTAAAGAATATTGTATTGCCAGAAGGTTTTACGCTTAAAGTTTATACTAATTCTTCTTCTGCAAGTATATATCTATATTATATATCAAACTATGGGACTTCTGTTCTTGTTTCACAAAATCAAGGCTCGATGGTATCTTTTTCCAATTTAGTTGAGGGGCTCTATAAAGTAGTTTTAATGCAAAATGGTACATACTTAAGTTCTACAACGTTTACGATCTCTAATTCAACAACTTCTACTTATGTTCTAATTCTAACAATTCCTAAGATTCAGACCACAACAAACATAATTACGCCAGATATTGCACTAGCTGCAGTTTTAACAATTTTAACTTCTGTATTTATAGCGTTATCTTATCGTGAATATAGAAAAAAGGTTGTAAAGAAAGAATCAAAAGAAAATGTCTAAGGAAAAGGTATTTCAGTATAGTGAATTGTACTTTCTTCCATCTAAGGAATTTGGAGGTATCAAAAAAAGAGTTGAGGATGCTAAATTTGTTATATTTGGTGTACCTTATGATGCTACCACCACATTTAGACCAGGAACACGATTCGCTCCATCTAGCATAAGGGAAGCTTCCATAAACATTGAAACCGTTAGCATCTTAACCAAAGATTATTTAGAATATGTTAATTTTTATGACGCAGGAGATTTGGATGTAATAGGCTTGGATGTAAAAGAGTGTTTAAGAAGAATAACCACAACGATAGAAGATATTGTTCGCTCTGGAAGGTTTCCAATAATGATCGGAGGTGAGCATACCATTACATACGCTGCAATCAAAGCTTTAAGACCTGATCAAATAATCATCTTTGATGCTCATTTCGATTTAAGGGATGAGTATCCTACAAGCACAAAATTAAGTCATGCAACTGTTTCAAGAAGGATTTATGAGGATATAGGTGTTAAAAATATAGTTTATCTTGGAGTAAGAGCATGGAGCAAGGAAGAATATGACTTTCTTAAAAATACAGATATTCATGTTTATGATATTTTATCTTTAAAATATAGCTTCAATGAAGCTTTGAATACTATAAAAAATTTAACAAGGAATCACGAAAAGGTATATATTTCAATTGACATGGACGCTTTAGATCCATCGCATGCTCCGGGTGTTAGTAATCCTGAGCCAAATGGAATATATACTCATGAAATTTATCCTATTCTTAAAGAATTAATCAATGAAAAATTGATAGGAATGGATATTGTCGAGGTTTGCCCATCTTTCGATAATGGAAACACTTCAATTTTAGCGGCGAAGATTTTAATTGAATGTCTTACCTTATGGAATAAAAGCTTTATAGATAAAGTAAGATCAAGGCTTATTAAAAATCCTTAAAATATCACTCAGCTTTAACTATTTTAGCAGCAGGTCTTTTTATTTTTATTAAAATCCTAGAATTGCAATAGATGCAAGAGAAATTTCTTACTGTAATACTTCTTTCTAAAATTTCTTTATATGATATTTTCCTTCCACATCTAATACATTGATATTCAAAGGATTGAGCAGATGTTTCCATAAAGTAGATACCTTATGATTAAATATTTAAGGTTTTAGTATTATAATTTATTATCAAAAGAATGAAAAATACAAACATTTCCGTCATAAGGCGGGGGTGGGTCCTTGGGTAAAAAGGAAACCGACGACCTCTTCTCTGTAGAAGACATATTAGAAAACTTAGATAAAGAACAAAAAAGAATAAAAATTAGGTTCGAAAAAAGAAAATTTGGGAAGGGCGTTACTGTTATTGAAGGATTATCTGAAGATGTAGGTCTTGAGATAACTAAAGAGCTTAAAACAAAATTAGCTTGTGGAGGAACCTATAAAAATGGGAATATTGAACTACAGGGCGATCATAGAAATACTGTAAAACAATATTTATTATCATTAGGATATTTGGAAGATAATATCATAGTAGAATAAATGAGTATTAAAGATATTTTTAAAAATCTTAAATATAAGAAAAAATACGAACTAAGATGTCCCGAATGCGGAAGTAAAAATATTTATAAATTATTTTCAATGCAATGGCTTGCACCTTCACCTTATATATGCAAAGATTGCGGCTACACAGGATATATATTGATCGAATTTGAAGAGAGTAAAAAATAAGCTAAAGATGAAACGGTAATCCGCTTTTTATGATTTTTTCTGGAGTCTTATCTTTCCATTTCTTTAAAAAATCCAAATCTTCATCCTTTTTTCTTAGTTCATCAGGAAGCATTATTGGTATTTCTTCTTGAATTGGATACCATCTATTGCATTTATTACAAATTATAATTCCTTCCACCACCTCCTTTTTTGTACATTCAAGACAATCTATTTTATTTATATCTATATTTTTTAAGTAATCTTTATTTAATCCACAATAATCCTTACAGAATGGTGTTTTTACTTGCAAATCTTTGTATTCATATCTTGTTTCACTAAACACTATAAATTCTAAAGGCCAATTTTTACAAATAGGGCAAGCCAACAGGTCTAATAATCTGTATTTCACAAAGAAATACAATAAAATTTTGTATTTATTGTTATTGGTTATTAGGATATGAGTTTAAGTTTAGGGAATTCTATTGTTCCTAACTTTTCATCTATTACGAATGGAACTGCTTCTTCAATTATAGCATATTTCTTGGTTATTTCGGACATAAATCTTCTACTACTCATATCAACGTTTATTGCGCTTCCTGTAGAAAAAATAGAAAATGGTGGAACGATAACGATTACATTATTTAATATCGTTGGAACATAAAGGATAGCTAGTAACTTTTTATGTTCCCCATACTCGTTTACGATATTTATTGCAGGATGTTCATGACCTAAGATTATAATCTTGCTTTTAGGAATTATATTTCCAAATTCTTTATGTCCATGTATAATAAGGATTTCATTTTCGAATAAATAATCAATTAGCGGATATCCAAATCTATTCGCTATAGGACGAATGAATGTGTCATGATTTCCTTTTATCAATATAATTTCTCTATAGTAAGAAGAAAGGTACAATAAAAAATTTTCAATTTCTTTAATTTCTTTTTTGTTTATTTTACCAAAACCATGTCTTATGTCTCCATTTATTATTATTCTGCGCGTATTCAATATGCTATTTATTTTTTCTATTCTTCGCTTAATATCTTCTTTTTGAGTTTTTGGCATCATTATTCCTTTTTTCTGCAGTTCTTCTTCATAACCGAGATGTACATCACATATTACTGTACTATCAAGTTCTGGCAAATATAACGCTGGATAACCGGGAATAGGTATAGCTTTTTTTGAATATACTAATCTTATTTCTTTTTCATTCATTAAACTCCTTTAAGCTTTTCACGAATTCTTTTCATTGTCCATTTTATTGAATTGGTTAAATTTTTAATAGATGACTGATCTTCTATGTTTATGTTCTTCAAAATTATTTGAGTAACATTACCTTCATTATCTTTAATTATTTCATAATCAAAGGCTTCTTCAACTTTTTTACCACTTTCTATATCTGTCGTTTTTTTCCCATCGAAAACCTTTTTAATTAAAAAGTTCTTAAATGGAGAAATATCCTCTTTAAACTTTAAATCAGGATTAGGAATTATTTCAATTGTATTGTTTTGATAGAAATTTAATGTAGATAAAAGATAACCGTCAATATCTACTATTTTTTCCACGTGAACAGCTTTAGTTTTTTCTTTTGGCTGAGTGTAAACTTCTTGCTGCTTAATTTCGGGAACTTCTTCCTTTTTTTGTAATAATTCGCTTGCAGTCGTGAAGCTAGATTCTGCGAGAGCTTTATCAATCAAGTTTAAGTTAATATTAATTAAATCTAATTCATCTTCAATTTGCTTTTTTCTTGTTTCTAATTGTTTTTTTAATTCAGCTAATTTTTTAACGTAATCTTCTGACATTTTATTATTTACTAATTATATTTTATTCCTTAATTTCTATCTTTTTTAGTTGTCTTTTATACATTTCAATAACTTCTTCTTCAGTTGTTGCATCTTCAGGCTTTTTGTCTTCTCTGTATCTTCCTGTAAACCTTGGGAATCTAATTGCTAATCCAGAATCCTTACTTATCAAACCTTGAGCAGTTGTGTGAATTGGACTTAAGGTTATTTCATCACCGATAACTTCTATAACAAAATTAGGAACATACCAGACATCTGCATCTATTTTACTTACTACTCTAGGGTGTATATGGTCAATTTTATAAGGTTCTAATAGTTTAGGCAGTTTTTCTAAATCTTCGTCAGTAAATCCTGAACCAAGTTTACAGATAGTTTTGAAGACATCGTTTTTATCATCATAAACTGCAACTAATAAGCCTCCGAGTTTTCCGGCTCTTCTACCTGTACCATAAAATCCTCCTACAACTACTACATCAATAGGTTCAATCATTTTAGATTGATATGATCTTTTAAATTTTATCCACAGGAAGCCTCTAGAACCTGCTTTATAAATAGAATCATCTTTTATAGATTTGCACATCAAACCTTCACATCCAGAAGATACAGCCTCGTTAAAGAATTTTGTAAATTCTTCTTCATTTGAAACTAGCTTACCTACAGCTAATCTTATATAATCATTTGTAACCACAATTTTTTCAAGGAACTCTTTTCTCTTAAGAATAGGTAAATCTATCAATTCTTCTCCATCAATATATATAATATCGAATAAATATACAACGGTGGGATATTCTTCAATTGCTTTTTCTACATCATATTTTCTTCTTCTATGCATTAATTCTTGAAAAGGAAGCATCTCTCCTGTCAGTGAATTTACAGCGACTATTTCTCCTTCTAATATTACTTCATTTGCTTTCAAATTGTTTTTTATATTTTCTATAATATCAGGATAGTGATTCGTTATGTTTTCAAGTGATCTCGAGAACAGTATGAATTCATTTCCTTTTTTATGAATTTGAACTCTTTCTCCATCATACTTATATTCAGCTATAAACTTGGGTCCTAATCTTGTAAATATTTCCTCAACAGATTCAGCTCTTTCAGCTAACATAGGTCTTACAGGAATTCCAATACGTACTTTTATTTTCTTTAAACCTTCAATTCCTTCATTTAATGCTACTTTAGCAACATAACCAAGGTCGCTTGAGACATTGTAAGCTCTTTCAACGAGTTCACGATAATCTTTACTTCCTAAGTAAGCTATGGCTATAGCATCTAATATAGTCATATCAGCTAATCCCAGCCTTAAGGTTCCTACGATCGTTCTTGCTAAGTACTTAGCTTCGTTTGGCGTTGCCTTTTTTAAAAGGCCACTTATAATCTTAATCTTTGCATCTTGAGAACCCTCTCCAGTTATTTTTGCTACTTTATCCAATGTTTCATATACTTCGTCTACTGTTAGTTTTTCCTCGTTTAAACCTATAAATTCAAATAATGCTGCTTGCCTCTTTTGGGTTATAATTTCTTGCGCAATTATACCTATATCTCCTTTTTTCTTCAATTCTTCATTAATTTTATTTACGTTTACTCCAGTAGCTAAAGATAAAGCTCTTACCATAAATTTTTCTGCAAAACCCAATTCTAACCCGACATAGTCAGGATAAAGTTTTCCCTGTGTTAGGTAAACAATTTTATCTACATTTTCTTTTGATGCTTTTTTTAATAGATTGACAAGTATATCAGTAATTTCCAATCTACTTGTAGTACTGGATATTTTCTCATAAGCGTTAACAATTTCAGAATATGGAAGACTCACAAATTTAAATTTTCTACTTTTCTAATATGTTTAACTACTAAGTATTAATTAAATTTATAAAACTTAATGCCATCGTAGAAGGTTCTAGCTACGTAGATATTCTCTGGTTTGTTTTTAGTGAGAACTATTTCCAAATATTTTATAATATTATATTCATTTATTAAAGTTACAGTTATATTTTCTAAATGATTTTCATAAATATTATCTGATATCTTTCTTATTTCATAATTATTTAACAAATTATTCAAATTTGGCTTATAATTTTTATTATCTATTACATTTATTATTACAACTGATTTTTTATACTTTGTTTTTTTAAAATCTTTATTAAAAATATTTACTCTTGATCCCGATTTAAATAGAAAGGGATAGACAAAAAAATCAGGTATATTATATCTAGAAATATCATTTAATAAATCATTAATTATTAGATTTATATCGATTTCTTTTAAATTAGATTCAATATATTTATCTAATATTTTAATACCTATTAATGTACCGATAAACATACCTAATTCCCATGCGCAAGGTAACTCGTAATATATTAGGATTTCATTATTTTCTAATATCCCCAAATTATCACAAAAATTTTTGATTTCTTCCATCATTTCATGTGGAATCTTATTGTAGAATTTTAATCCTTTTCCTTGAAAAACGTATAAATTTAATCCTTTATCAATTGGTAAAAAATTTATTACATTATTTTTATATGAAATCGATAAATATGACGGTATGAAAAGTGAATATTTAATGTTTTTATTCATGGTTTAGTAATTTCTTAAAAGTTAAAAGAGGTTGATATTCTTTTAATAAATCTCTTATAGCTAGAATCTTATTTAGATACATATACCTATTGCTTAAGAAATTTTCCATCAGTTTTTCTAGGTCCTTTTGATTCAGATCTTCAATAAATACGATTTCGCAAGCTCCCATTTTTTTAAGTGAAATAGAATTGTTAATTTTCTCTGTGTGACCTTTGAGTAAAAACACAATAAAAGGCTTTTCGAAAAAAATTGCCTCGAATAGCGAAGTATGTCCACCCGTAACTATTAGAGCTTTTGATTTATGTATATTTTCTTCAATAAATTGCTTATCCATGTAACCAAATATGTTCAAATTATTTTTCCTAAAATTTTTTAAATATTTTATACCTGTAAATATATTATATTTATAAATTAGATTAGAGTTATTCAATAAATTTAAAATATATTTAAGATAGGAAAATCTCTCTTGCAATGTGCCTGCTATTAGAACTGTTATTATATTATCTTCTTTATTATTTTTATAATTAGATATTTTATCTAAAAATATAAGTGGTCCTATAAAAATAATTTTTCTAAAATCAGCAATATTTTTTATTCTTATATTTTTAGAGGAAACTGTATAAGGAGGCTTTATGTCTGGTATTATAATATATTTTGATTTTCTCCACCAATAAAAAATAATCTCATATATAATTCTTTCAGATAAATTTTTCAAAAATTTTATGAAACTATTCATCGGCTTTATCCTTGGTATTTCCACAAAGATTTGGTTCGTTATAACAATTGTTTTTATTCCTAACAAATTCGAAGCGATAACCGATGATATTCTACTATCACATATAACAACATCAGGCTTTATTGCTAACAAGTTTCTAAATTCAATGAATAAATGAAATAGCCACGATATTTGGAATTTTATAAATTCTCTTGACAAAGTTATCTTAAAAGATAATCTTCCTTTATCGTCGAAATAATACTTAATCTCTTTGTTATTGATTATATTCTTATATAAGTTACTAAAATAATTATAACCATCGTAATATGTACTTATATAAACTTTATGTTTTTCTTTTAAAAGAAATTGAATTATATAATTACAACGTGAAGAATGTCCAAATCCTAAACCGTTTATACTAAAGTAAATCTTTTTTATCGAGCTCAATGCACCCCTTTTTCTATTTCTTTTTTAATTATCCTTGAACTTGGTTCCAATTCACCAAAAATTTCAGCTTGAAATGTATAAATTTTTGTACCTTTCCATAACCATGCATCTGGTGGCAATCCTGCTTTTAAGCAAGCATTACATAGGAATGTTTCGCTGTCCCATCTATTTTCAACGGCAACTTGTGGAAGTAAAAGACCAGATGAAAAACCATGTTCTATTATTAATCCATCCCTACCAATTTTTATTAAACTTGGCAGTTTTTTCTTATCAACATCTACCAATTTAGGCTCAGTAAGCACGCTTACTTCAAATACGACTTTATTTAATTCGCTAATATGTAATGGAGGAAATCTGAAATCTTCTGTAGCTGCTAAAATTGCTGATTTAACTACTAATGTATATAATTCTTCATTAGGAAATGGAAAACCAATACAGCCTCTCAATTCTTTATTTATAACATCATCAATAACTTCATATTTTTCGATCGTTGTAAATACTCCTCTTTTTAAATTCAAATCTGGATCGTAGATAATTGGTTTAATAACCCCATTTCCTTTTAAATATTCATAAACTGCCTTTCTAGCCAATTTTACTAAAAAAGCACCTTTTTGTAACGATAACATATTTATATTTATTTTAAAATTTCCTTTAATTCACTTTCTATATTTTTCCAATGAGAACCATGCCAATAAATTTTCTTACAATTACTACACATCCAAAATTCGTCATTATTTTCTATTATTCTTCTTGGTAATTTTTCTTGCAATTCTTTTTTATCAACAAATATAAGCTTATTATTGCATTCAATACATCTACTTCCTATCTCTAACTGATCCGTTTTTACATTTAAAACATTTAATATTTGCTTAATTGTCTCTATTTTTCTCTCTTTCTTAATTAGAATCACTTCAACATCGTTCCTAATAGCCTTGTAACTCAATTGTTCATCTCTAGTTACTAATACACCTTGTAGCTCTTTTGTTAACTTTAATAAATAATCATCATCTATATTAGGTTCATAAAAAACATCAAATCCCAATAGTCTCAACCATTTTGCTATATTGCCTAGCATACCATCAACTATAATTTTCATCGTCAATTCATCGCAATTATTTTTACTACGTCATTTTTAGAAATTGTTCCAACGATTTCTCCATTTATATCTATCACTGGCAAGGCTGGAAGATTGTAGCTTAAAATTAGGTTGACCGCCTTAATCAATTTTTCATTAATATTTATTGCTATATCTATTTTATACATAAGTCTTTCTGCAACATTTCCTATTTTTATTTTTGTAAATTCTTCGTTGCCTCTAATCAATGATGATTTTGACTTTAATATTTCATTCTCATCCATTGTTGCAATTTTAGATAAAGTTATAACACCAACTGGATTCTTATTATCTTCAACTATTACGATATCAAATCCTTCAATAAATTTTTCGACAATTTTGTTGAAGCTAGAAAATATATTAACATTAGCAAATCTTGAGCTCATGACATCTCTGACTTTTATACTTTCAATGGGATATTGCTGAAAAACTTTACAAGCATCAGTTTTAGAGAATATTCCTGTTAACTCATTATCTTGTAGGATAACAACACTTCCTATCTTCTCATGATACATTATTTCACATGCTTCCTTTGCATTTGCTTCGGTAGGCAGAGTAATAACTTTATTTTTCATTACCTTTTTAACTGTTATTAAACTAAGACTTTCAGGATAATCTGATCCTAATTTTGTTAGTATCAAGGCAATATCTCTTAAGCTCAATATTCCAACAACTTTCCCATTATCTGAAACGACAACTCTAGAAATGTTATACTTAAACATAATCTTCCTTGCATATGATAAAGTATCATTTGGTTGAACGATATATACTTGGTTTGTATAAAAACCCTTAATTGGTATTTTTGAATATAAATTATTTTCTTTGGAAATACTCACTGATTATATAATGTTAATAAAATTTTTTATAATTTTATTATTGAATAGAAGGAAGCAAATACTTTACAATATCGTCTTTAGTAATTGAACCAAGATATTCATTATTTGATCCGACTATGGGCAATCTACTAATTTTATATTTAAGCATGGTTTTAGCAGCTTCTATAATGGTACAATTAGGTCTTATCTTTATTACATTTTTGTTCATAATTTTATTAACCGTTATGTAATTTGATTCTTTATGATTTTCTAGAGCTATATTTAAACCAGGTATCTTAGCAATAAGTACATCATAATGGGTTATAACCCCTACAACTTTTTTATCCTTATCCAAAACAAATAATCCATTCGTATTTTCTTCCTTCATTTTTTCCCATACTTTAAACAATGTGTCATCTGAATAGCAGAAACCTTTATTCTTTTTAACAACATCAATTACTTTGCTATTCAATAGCTCGGTATTTATTTTAGTTAATGCATCCATAACATTTTCTAAACTTAATATTCCGGAATAACGTTTATTTTGTTCATCTTCTATGACTGGAATACAATCTTCCCTCCTTTGTAGCATTTCTTCTGTAATCTCCTTTATTTCTGTTTTTATACATGTATATAACAATACTTCTTCTAGAACATCCTGAACTAACATGGCTGATGTCTTTGATGAGGATTTTAAGAATTTATATCTTTTAACAGTTCCTACCAACTTACTTCCTTCATTTGTTACAGGTATTTGGCAGATACCTCTACTTCGAAATATAGATTTAACCTTTATAATGAGGTCATCAGGTAAAACAGGTCTAATAGTATCATCTAGAATTTCATTTACCCTTATAACATAACTTGAAGTTATTGCTTTTTTAAAAAAACTCAATCTTCTCTGCATGATTCACAAATATACAATCCATCTACTAGTTGGAGATTATCACTAAAACTACCACACTTATCACAGTATCCTAAGCTCTCAAAATTTGATTTAGAAGAACTGAAATTAGCTCTTAATTTTTCTTGAATAACATCGATCATAGAAGGTGTTATTCTAAGAATATCAGACACAGTTACAATTCCCAATATTTTTTCTCCATCCATCACAACAAGTCTTCTTATTTTATTCTTTATCATTTTTATCATTGCATTCAATATATTTTCCTTAGGGTCTATTGATATAACAGGAGAAGACATTATTTCTTCTATCTTTATTTCTTCAGGATTTTTGCCTTTAGCAAGAACTTTATTAAGCAAATCCTTTTCAGTTACAATACCAATAACTTTATTATTATCAACAACTAGCACGACTTCAGAATCCATCTTACTCATCATATCTGCGACAATTAAAACATTGGTAGTTTTATCGACACATAATGGGCGGCTATTCATTATGTCACCAACGGTTAATGAAGTTATTGGATCATCATGCTTTTCCATATAATACAATAATTAGTTGTTCTAGTATAAAATTTTAAATTTGCATATCTTTTTTAGGCTAAGTAATTCTTAATATTTTTATATTAAGATTTATTTTCAATTATACTGAAATTTCCTTTTGGTAGATTCAAACTTATTTCATTTTTTATTTTATCAACGTTTATATTTGGATTCTTATTCAATACCCAGGTAAGTATTTTTTTAATAGCATCTTCTTTTGATTGGGAACCTGGCATTAGAATTAAGTATTCTTTAAACTTCTTTTGGGCTGTTAAAAATGGATAAACTTTAATTTCATCATTGGTAATACAAACTGCCAATTTTAAAGGGACATTATTTATCATATTCTTTTTTCCATAAATCATAAAGGATCCTTTTGATAAATACATACCAGATGGCGCTTTCTTAGAAACTTGATCTTTTTTTACCCAGTAGGCATTTAAAGACGTGAAGCCATATTTCCATCCACTTGAATAAGAAACAGTAAATTGTGCAGCTTCGAATAATTCATCTTCGTTTACGTCTTTATTATCAACTTTTAAAATTGTAAAGGGCGATCCGTGTATGTCTGCATGAAAAATTATATCTTTTTCATCTGTACGTTTTTTAATCAAAGTTTCATTTTGCGATGCGTCTCTGCCAGCAATGCATAAATGGTTATTTGAAGTTATAAACCATAAAAAGTTCTCATACCAGTTTTTTCTTTGCTTTTCTTTAATATCTAATGGTTTTTCATCAAATTGAATTTCTTCAGGCATCTCTAATTCTTTTAGTTTTTTCTCTAATTCCTCTTTTGCAAGTTTTAATTTTTTTATTTCAGAATATAATTCATTAATATTTTTCATAATGTTATAATTTAAATTTAATTTTAAAATTTCGTTATTAAATTCAATTAATAATGTTTTTTCTTTCTTATCAATTTCTATTATATTACCAAACTCATTACTCCATAATTTATGTAAAAGAACTTTTATATTTTCGTAGTCTTTATCATATAAATATTTTTTAATCAGATCTAAGATTGTTTCAAAATGAGTAATATTTTGTTTAATTTTAAGTATAAAATTATTATAAGAATTAATTTTATTTTCAATTTGGCTTAAATTGAGACGAATTTGATTGATTAATTTTTCTTTCTTCTCTAATTCTAAATTTATTTTTTCTCTTTTTTTCAATTCATCAATAAATTTAATATAATTTAAGTAATAAAGATTAATAGCTTTATTCATATCTTCATATATATCGAATACGTAATTTTTATATAGTTTGTAATTAATTTTGCTAAAAAATATAAACTTTTTATCATTATGATATATAAATATATTATTTGAATTAATATATTCTTTAGAAAGCATTATAATTAATGATAAGGCCTTTAAGACAACATCCTTATTTAGTTTATTTACAGATATGTCTCTTGAGATATTAAGAATGTAACATGCTTCTTCACTTATTTCAGAAGGAATTCCTAATTTTTTGAAAAGAGTAGGGATTAATCCTGCTTTAGAATCCTTTATTATATCATACAAGTTCTCTGGCGATGTATTCAATATATCTACTTTATTTATATTAGGTAATGAATAGTTTATTTTAGGCTTTATTTCTCTGTCTTTATATTTTACATGTCTAAAAGAATCAACAATTAATCCATCCTTTTCGAGAATAATGTTACCCCCTTGCATAAATTCTATATGAAGATTAAAATCATTTGTTAATTCTATCTTTACATATCTATCAAAATAAGGCGTTGAAATATTTAGTATTTTTTCCCCTACAATATTCTTCCTTAAAATTCTTACGAAATTTGTTATTTCTTTTCTTTCAATTTCATATGCTATTAGAAATACCCATCCTCTAATATCTATTAATAATTCAATTTTATCATCGCCTTTTTTTAGTTGAAGGATAATCCCTGATTCAATTGAATAAACGTTACTTATATATGAGTTTTTTAGAATATCTTTTATATTTAGAACTATTGATATTATGTCAATAGTGTGTAAAAATGTCTTCGAAGTCATCTCAAAAGCGTGATATTAAAAAAATAGATGAACCAACTTTAAATAGATTATACTATATTCGTTTTCTTTTTGGCGTATTATCAGGGTTTATAAGCGGTATAATTCCACCACTTTTTGCTCCATTATCAATTCTTGTTTTGATTTTTGTACTTCTGTTTTCGAATACGATTATGCGTTCACTTATTTTAAAAAATCAAGCAGATCCTCCTCTTACGCATGGAATAGGGATTTATATACTATCTTGGGTTGTTTTCTTCGGAATTAGTGCTACTCTCTTTTGGGTTTACCTTTTTTAAATAATCAATTATGTCTAAAACGGCTGTCTTATAACCTTTAATCCATTCATCATCCAATTCTTTTATTTTAATTGGGATGTTATTCTTCTCAAGATTATTGATTAAATAATAAAACAAATCTTTATCTTCGAACTCTGTTAATTTTTTTAAAAAATTTACGAAGCCCTTTAAACATGCTAAATATCCGCGATCAAAATTCGATTGAGGTTTAATATCGCTTAAATATGCATCATTTATTCCTTCTTTATTTATTTTATACAATATTTTCCTCAATTCATTTAGAGTATTATTCATTCGTCTACACTTATAATTCCGTTATTAGTTATCATCAAATATGTTATAGCATACTTTCTTTTTGCATTATAATTTTCTATTATACATCTTATTCTATTCCCTTCATTCTCTAACTTAATTTTTGTATTGATAATTTCATTTACTGCACTACCACCAAGCGGTGTGATATTATTTTCTCCTTTTTCATCAAATCTTACTTGGTTAGAAAAAATTATGCAATTATTTTTTGAAGCCATTATTAATAATTTTCTCAAAACTTTTTTAAGCTCAATTTCATAAAATTTGTTTTGAAGAAGTCTTAAATGTGTTGTTAATGTGTCAATTATTATTAATGAATCTTTAATATTTTCTAAACGCTCTAAGGTTTCTAAAAATTGCTTTTCATTCAAAGGTTTACTCACATATATTCTATTAAGAATTTCTTTAATGATACCTCCATATCTAACAGAAAGATTTAATAATATTTCAGGCCTAAATGTACCCTCATTATCGATGAAGTAAGTATAATTATTTTTTTGCAAGCAAAATAAATATGCGATTTGATGTAAAAATCGTGTTTTACCTGTTCCAAATTCGCCATAAATTTCATTAATTGTACCCAATTTGTATCCCCCTGTTAGAAACTCATCTAATCTTTTGGATCCTGTAGTAAAACTAAGGATTATCCTATCCTTAATATCTTTTATATCCAATTGATAATTCAAGCAATTATAAATAAACAAAACATATAAAGTATTTATCCAATGGAAGGCGTAGTCTTAGCTGCAGGATTAGGCAAAAGGATGCGTCCTCTTTCTTATATTATGCCTAAACCTCTTTTCATATTAGGAGATAAAACAGCTATTGAACATATTGTAGATTGGCTTTATAGCAATGGAATTTATAGGATACATGTGGTTTTATCTTATTCAGGAAGAATAGTTGAGAATGTTTTGAAAGGTAAAAAAGAAATGGATTTCAATTTCGTTTATTCGAAACCAAAAGGAACTGCTGGTCAATTGTCAGATCTTAAAGATTTTATAAAAACATCTTTCATCGTTAATTATTGTGATAGCATTTTCAATTTTAACCTTAAAGACATGATTGATTTTCATTCTAAAAATAAGTCGATATTAACTTTATCTTCCATTCGAAGAAGAACTCAAATTAAATATGGTGTGCTCACTTATACAAAAAATGGCAAATTAAAAAGATGGGATGAAAAGCCTTCAATAGAAACAAATGTTTTCCCAGGTCTTTTCATAGCAGAAAATAGAATTTTCGACTATATTGAGAAGGATAAGATTTCTCAATTAAATGATTTGGTAGTTAGTTTACTAAAGAAAAAAGAATTAGTCAGTGTTTATGAAATTAAAGGTGAATATTATGACATAGGTACTTTAAAACGATATTTTAAAATATCACATATATATGATAATAAAATTGGTAATGTATGACAATTGAACTTCTATTCTTAATTCCTTTCGTGATCATATTAGTAGGTATAATTTTAGTAATTTTATCATTTTTAAGCTCAGATAAAGAAGAAGGTGAAGTTAAAAAGGAAGGAGGTGCTTTTATTCTTATTGGTCCAATTCCTATCGTTCTTGCATCTAATAAAAAATTGGGCTTGATAATTATTATTGCAGGAATTGTTTTGACAATTTTATCTATTTTTCTTTTTCTATTGATTCAAGGAGTAGTAATATGAGAAATTTATACATTGCAGGAATAACTCTAATATTTTTAGGATTTATATCCTTATTTATTACTCTATTTGTTTATAGTATGCAGCACAGCCCCTCGGTTTCAGGTGCTTTTGTTTTAACGATTTTCTTTATACCAATTGTTGGAAGTTTTGGAAAATATGGCGACTTGATATCTATTTTTTTAATTATACTAACTATAATACTCATTATAATTACATTTTTACCTCTTATTTTCCATCGTTCTAGAGTAGAAAAAGAGAGCTAATTATTCTTCTACATCTCCTATTCCTCCCTCAAAAATTCTGAAAACAGTCTCACTTTCAGGGTGAATTGGAGAATCGAATATTTTAATGATTCTTTGATTTTCTTTACCTTTTCTAAGCATTAATCTATATGTACATCCATGGGCTATTATGTGTCCACCAACCGGCTTATTTGGATTTCCAAAGAATATATCAGGAGAAGCGACTATTTGATTTGTTACAACTATCGCAGCATTGTAAAGATTAGCTATTCTGTGCAAATCATGAATATGTTTATTTAATCTTTGTTGCCTTACAACCAAATTTTCTCTTCCTGGGTATTCACTTCTAAAATGACTAACTATGCTATCTACTATAACTAATCTCGCTCCAAATTTAGGCATTTTTTCCATTAATTCTTCAACAATTAAAATTTGATGATCACTATTATAAGCTCTCGTATAATAAATCCTCTTTAATGTTTCATTCGGGTCAAGTTTCATGTTATTTGCAATTTGTATAATTCTTTCTGGTCTAAAAGTTCCTTCTGTGTCAATATATACAGCATTTGCCTCGAGACCTCCTTTATCCTTAGGCAATTGAACGTTTACCGCTAATTGATGGCATAATTGTGTTTTACCTGTTCCAAATTCTCCTATTAATTCTGTTATCGCTTGTGTTTCTATACCACCGCCTAATATATTATCAAAAGCTTTGCTACCTGTTGTTATATATCCAACATTTTGTCTCTTTTTATAATATTCATCCGCTGTCATGAAGCCTATTCCTAAAAAGTTTCTTGCTTTTTCAGTTATTTCTAAAGCTTTATCGTAACTTAATCCGGTAGCATCACTTATTTCTTTAGCTGAAGCAAAAGCTAAGGCTTCTATCGTTAAATAACCTGCTTCTTTTAGTTTAGCTTCTGTAGCAGGTCCAATACCCTCAATATCTCTAAGCGAAATAGTTTTCTCTTTCACTCCAATTAGAATTAATTAAAAAAATATAAAAACTCTCCATCGATTGAAAATAAGAATATTTATAAATCACAGTGAAATATCATATGTTATCATGACAGAAAAACAACAAGTAGCATCCACTACTTCACCTCTTAAAGTAATATATAGATGTGTTAATGATACAATTACAGTTTGTTTAAAAGATCACACTTTATTAAAGGGATTATTAATCATGGCTGATCCGAATATGAACCTTATAATGGATGAGGCTGAAGAGGTAAACGATAATGGAGAAACAAAAATTAAATATGGAAAAATTTTAGTTAGAGGTAATAATATTCTCTATATAATAATTTCTCCTCGTATACTGATCAGCTAAATATCATAAAAAACTTATGATTAAAGCACGCTATTCTTCTTCAATCTTTCCCTCAATTAAAATATAATTAGATAAAATTTTATTCATTTCTTCCTTTATAGTTTTACTAAAATCGCTATAAATACACCACATGTTGAATCCTCTAATTTTTTGCGCTCCCACAAGGTAAGTTATTTCTCTACCAAATATTTCATTAGAAACAGGTTCGGCTTTAGTTAGCTTAAATATCTCATCAGGAGGTTCTTCTATAATGCCACATGGATAAGGAAAATTATCTTCTCTTGACCTGTAAATGTAAACAATATTGTTGTCAATAAATTCTAAATATACTTTTCTCTCTACAGAATCTATTTGGTAATGCAATACTTTTTGATTTTTAAAATCTATTAATTTTTTAAATTGCGACCAGTCTTCAATGTATACTTTTTTCATCCTATCAATTTAAAAGTAATATTTCTTAAGCCTTTATATCCTTTAGCCCTTTAAGAAAGTTTATAATCCTTTCTTTCTCTTTCTTTTCTCTTTCAGCTATTTCATCTATGTATGCATATAATTTTTCCCTTATTTCTTCTGGATTTAAGAATATTATATTTTCAACCTTAAAGTAATCGAAAACGTTTACATTTAGAATAAGTATGCCTTGATTTTTAAGAACTTCAATTACATTGTTAGGAACTTCTGCTAAGGTTATAATTAGTTTAATTTTGAATAGTGTAAGTTTATTTAATATCTTATTGTCTAAATCATCAACCTTCTTTACGACGATCGTATCATTTGTTATATTATTTTGCTGAACATTTTCCAATCCATCTAATATCTCATACACTTCCAATTCTTTAGACTTTAGTTTTATTATATTTTGCACTATTTTTTTAACCAAAAATTTTTCTTGCATAATTTCTTCTTCGCGTCTTTTAATTTCACCAATCAATTCGTCGATTCTTTTTTTTAGAGAAGATATTTCAAAATCCCTTTTTATTTTAATATAACTTTCACTTCTTAATTTTTCAACTTCTTCCTTAAGCTTTGAAATGATATTAGACTGATCAAGAATTTTTATTTCTTGTAATTTAATTGTCCTTTCTAATTCATTCAATTTTCTTTTTAAGCTTTCAATAACTTGTGGATCAAACTTATGTTTTGTTGTAATGTATATATCCTCTCTGTCTTCTTCCTTATTATCTTTTAAAATTATTTCTTCAACTGCTTCTTTTATCGTTTTATTTTCTACTATTACTTTTTCAAAAACTTTGTAAATTTCATTTTTATCTATCAGCAAGTCTTTTAGTTCATTTTTTATTTGAATTAATGTGGGGTAATATTTTTTGAATGCAAGATAAGCTGGAGCTAAAGCATCTCGCATATGAGGATTAATTCTTATATTGTGTATATCAAACATATCCAAATAAGTAGATACTAAATTCCTTTTTTCTTCTATCGATAAATCTTTGTTAGGTAAATAAAGCAAAGAACCAAATTTAGTAGCTAATTTATTTACCATATTAGAAGGCTTACATTTATCTGAAGTTATAATAACAGGTTTACCTTTCTGAATAATATATTCGATTATTGAATTTAATCCAGCATATTTGAAGCTTTCTAAGGCTATTAAACTGCCATCAAGATCTAAAATAGCTAAACCTACCGTTATGCCAGGATCAACTGAGACTATTAAAGGTTTTGTCGAATGTTGTGTAATTTCACTAAATAGACTTGAACTCTTTATGACCGGTAAAACTTTAACTTGTATACCATATCCTTTATATGGCTTAATTACCTTTCTAACAATATCCTTAGGAGAGTAAACAATAAAGATACCTCCTTCTTTGCTACTTTTACCATAAAAAAAGTCATATTTCATTCCATTGGAATTTAATAAGCTTTTAATTTCATTTATTGTTTGTTGGATATTAGCATATATATTTCTTTTATATCTATCCATGCTCATACCTCCAGCAGAAGGTTCTAAAGCTTTACATACTACAATAAATGTTTCATCTTCTTGCAGTTTAATAGGATAACCCAAGCCCATCGAAGCTAATTTAGCTGCCAAAATTGCAGTATCTAAGGGTTGGAGCTTTGAAGGTACTTCAAAACCATATTTTCTTGCTATTCCAACAAGTGTATCTACTGGTGATGCAGGGTTTCCTGTTATTTGGACAATTTTTGTCTTTGAAGGAAAATAGAGAAATAGTTTTTTAAGTTGTCTTTCATTTGTTGCAAGTTCAAATATATTATCCGTTGCTATTAAATCAACATTATATTTTCTAATTAAAAAGAAAATTTCTCGAAGATCAACATTAGTTTTTTTCAATATAATTTCTTCATTATATAAAATAGCTATAGAAAATGTTTTATAACTACTTGTAAAATTAGGCTCGATATCTAAACCTAGTATCGAACTTTTCAACTTATGCTATTAATTATTTTTCATTTATTTAACAATGACTTTAATAATATTGGTATTTCATCAGGTCTATCAGCGACTGGTATACCAACCTCTTTAAATTTTTCAACCTTACTTTTTGCGCTTCCCATACCCATAGATATTATAGCACCTGCATGCCCCATTCTTTTACCTTCAGGAGCTGATCTCCCTGCTACAAATGCAACAACAGGCTTTTTATTTTTCAAGCTATTGTAAAAATCTGAAAATCTCTCTTCCATATCTCCTCCAATTTCACCTACAAGGACTACAGCTGAGGTAGATTTGTCTTTTAAGAAATAATCATAGATTTCTATGAAATCGGTACCTATTATTGGATCACCTCCAATTCCAACAGCCGTGCTTATTCCTAGAGAATTTTTCAATAGTTTATAGGCAATTTCATATGTTAATGTTCCGCTTCTTGAAACTAAACCAATATTGCCTGCTTTGAACAGATGATTTGGCATTATACCTAACTTTGTGGATGGAGGAGTTATAATTCCAGGGCAATTAGGACCTATAACTAGGCAATTTTTTTGTTTAGCATAATTTATGAATTGTATAGAATCATGTATTGGAACTCTTTCAGATATTATAACTATTAATTTTATACCTGAATCTATTGCTTCATATACAGCATCTGCAACGTATGGTGCAGGTACAAACATTAATGAAGAATTTATTTCTGGGAAAGCTTCAACAGCCTCATGCACAGTATTGAAAACAGGTACACCATGAACTTTTTCTCCTTTTTTACCTGGTGTGACTCCTGCTAATATTTGTGTACCATATTCTAGCATGAATTTTGTATGAAAGCTTCCCTGTTTCCCAGTTATACCCTGAATTAATACTCTAGTATTGGAATTAACTATAATTCCCATTTAATTTTTATAAACTAAATTTACTATCTCTTTAGCTGCAACTTCCATTTCATCAAACACGTCTATGTTGTATTCTTTCAACATTTTCTTGCCCATTTCTTCGTTGGTTCCAATCATTCTAACTACTATGTTCTTGTTTACACCTTTATTTTTAATAGCTTTTATTATACCGGCTGCTACTTCATCACATCTAGTAATTCCACCAAGTATGTTAATGAATATTCCCTTAATTCTATCTTGCTCAAGTAAAATTGATAAGGCATTGTAAACAATTTCAGCATCCGCTCCTCCACCAATATCTAAAAAATTAGCAGGTCTGCCCCCATAGTATTGGACTAAATCCATTGTTGTCATGGTAAGACCAGCTCCATTCCCAATGATACCAATATCTCCTTCTTGTTCAACATAACTAAAACCATATTTCCTAGCAATGTTTTCATAGTAAGAAAGTTCAGAAGAAATTCTATTCTTAAATTTGTTCAATCTAAACAAGGCTGAATCGTCTATGACAATTTTAGCATCTATTGCAACCAATTCATCGTTATCTGTTAAGGCTAAAGGATTTATCTCCACTAATTCGCATTCGTAATTTTTGAATGTGAAATATAAACCTTTTAATATTGAATTGATATTACTGATACTAAGAAAACTTTCAACCCTTCTTACCATGTAATCCCTTACGCCTATGAATGGATCGATTTTAATTTTCATTATTTTATGAGGATCTTTTTTGGCTACTTCTTCAATATCTACCCCCCCTTCTTTTGATGCTAATATTAAAGGAGATCTAGAATTTCTATCGACTATTATTGAAATATATAATTCTTTTTTTATCTGCGCAGCTTCTGCAAGAATTACACTGTTAACTTTTTCACCTTTTATATTCATACCTAAGATATTCTTTACATGCATTTTCAATTCCTCTTCATTATTTGCAATTTTGACACCACCTGCTTTACCTCTTCCTCCTACCAACACTTGGGCTTTTACAACTATAGGAAATTTTAATAACTTATAATTATTCATTGCTTCATCGTAGTTTTTAGCTACAATCCACTTGTTTAATGGAATTTTTGCTTCATCAAAAAGGTCTCTTGCCTCATATTCATAAAGTTTCATATAAATTCAAATATGATAACTATTATTTAATGTAATCATGTTAGTCAAATTGGATTATCACATTCATTCGTATTATTCGTATGACTCTTTAAATAAGCCTAGCGAAATATTAAGGGTGGCTAAATCAAAAGGAATAAATTGTTTATCTATAACTGATCACAACACTATAAAAGGTTCAGTAGAGTTATTGAATATAAAAGGTGAATATGAAGATATCATAAAGATTATTGGAATAGAAATAAAAACTAACTATGGTGATTTAATCGTGCTAGGATTAAATGAAAATATTAAGACTAAAGATATGTTTGAGATTTTAGATATATGTAAATTAAACGGATATGTATCAATTTTGCCTCATCCTTTTCGAAATTCATTGATAAAAGTTGATTCTATGAAAGAAGTTTACAATCGAGTTGATTTGATCGAAGGATACAATGCAAGAACATCTATGAAGTCAAATTTAAAAGCAATTCAATTAGCTAAAGAACTTGATAAGTCGTATACAGGTGGAAGCGATGCTCATCTATTAAATGAAATAGGTAATGCAATTACATATGTTAAAGTTGATACAATCACAGTTGAGAACGTATTAAAATCGTTAAAAAATGGATTATGTTTTGGAAAATTTCTAAAACAGTCTAGTCAACTGAACAGAATTGCTACAATCGTAATACAATCAATTAAGAGGATTTGAGGAAAAGTTAAAAAGGATTAATTAGATAGTATAATGAAGCTTTATTGACAATGGGAAAAGGGCAATCGCCACAATCAAATTTAATAGGCGTATCTGTATCTGATTCTTTGTTAATTCTTTTCCAAGCTTTCATTACTAATATCGCAGCAATTGTTTATTTTATGATAGCAGCTAGAATTTTATCTGTGGAAAATGTAGGCATTTTATTATTTTCTAGTGTATTAATCAACTTAATTGTAACATTATTTTCCTTTTCTTTTAACTATACTTCTTCAAGATTTTTCGCTTTGTTTTCATTTACAAAAAACGATGCTAAATTATATAGTTTAACCAAGATAGTTCTCTTTGTTAATATTATTGCTATTTTAGCTGGAACACCGTTAGGCCTTTTAATATCATATATATTTTTCCTTAATTCTATTCCTAATATTGCCTTTTTATTATCGCTTATGGTATCTGTAGATGGTGTCATCAATTCGATAATTTATAACTTTTACGGTCTATTAGTTGGGCAATCTAATATTCAGAAAGCTGTTGTTGGGTATACAATGGCCAATGTTTTGAGATACGTATTATCTGTTTATGTAATTTTAGCTTATGGAAATATAGTTCAAGTCTTATTCAGTTGGATTATAGGAGACGCTATTGGATCATTATATTTATTTATTTCATTAAGAAAATTCATTATTAATTCTAGCAGAATATCTTTAAACGATTTAAAATCGATGTTTAGATATACATTGCCCATCTACATTTCTTCAATTCTAACATATCTTTATCTATATATCGATAGGTTTCAAGCATTTCTTTTATCTAATATTCAATCTTTTGCAATTTATGGTGCAGCTCTAACAGCAAGCATGATTTTTATAAATGTATCACAAATGATTTCAAATGTATTGTTACCTAATTTCGTTAATGCATTTAAAAAAGGTTCAGAAGATTTTAAAGAATTAATTTCAGGAATAACAAAGTTTTTAGATGTTTCTTTACTTCCTTTAATAATCATTGCGTCAATGATTTCACAACCTATTATAAGTTTATTCGCAGGACAAAATTTCTCTTCTGGTTGGATAACATTTTTTATTGTCTCTTTAACTTTTAGTTTTACTCTTCCAATATCTATTTTATATACGTTTTATCTAACTATCGGTAAAACAAAGATATTAATGGTAAGTACAATAACTTCAATCATAATAAGTTTAATTGTTACCTTAGTGTTGCATAATTATTTGGGTACATTTGGAATTTCGATAGGTAGAAGTACATTGTTTATCTTAAACTTTATTCTTCTATCTTATCTAACAGCTAAAAAAGAAAGGCTAGATTATGGAATTTCGACACATTTAAAGGTAGTTATGGTATCATTGGCCTTCTTTTCACCTTTATCAATATTTTCTTTCTTTAATTTTTCAATAAGTTATTATTTTCTCTTACCCTTATGTTTCTTTTATTTATTGCTTTACATTGCGTTATTAACAAGATTAAGATTTTTAGACAACAATGAATTAAAATTTATCACTTCTTCATTACCTATTTTCATTCAAATTATAATCCATAAAGCGTATTATGTTACTCAATTAAATACTAAAAAATTAAAAAATAACATTAAAATACCTCTGCCAGCAACCGTTACTTATTCAGGATTTAAAATTTATTCTGCTTTCTACAATCCCGACCTTATTAGAATTCGTTCTCAATGAATGAAGATTTTTCAGTTATAATACCTACCTATAATGAAAGAGAAAATATAGGTACACTTATAAGTGAACTTCTTAAGATAAATTACATTAAAAAAATAATTATAGTAGATGATAACAGCAGTGATGGAACTAAAGAAATTATTAAAAGCTTTGAAAAATTTACGAATAAAATTATATTAATAGAAAGAAAATCTAAACTAGGAATAGGAAGTGCATACTTATTGGGTAGCAAATACGTAGATACGGATTTTTTTATAACAATGGATGGAGATTTGAGTCATAATCCAATCTTTATTGAAGTTATGAAAAATTTTGCAAAAAGGGCTCATATCGTTATAGGCAGTAGGCACATTAAAGGTTCAAGAATTATTGGTTGGGGATTTTATAGATATTTTGTTCATAATTTAGCTAATTTTATCGCCAAATTATTTTTTTTGATGAATGTTAAAGATTTAACATCTGGGTTTAGAGTTTATAACAAAAGGGCATTTGAAATTTTATCCAAGCATATAATAAGCAAGGGATTTGCATTTCAAGTTGAAATCTTATTAATAGCTAAAAGATTAGGTTTCAAAATTTATGAATGTCCCATAGTCTTTGTTAATAGAAAAAAGGGTTCATCTAAGTTTAATATGAAGGAAGCATTAGAGTTTTTATTTGTGTTATTCAAGCATCTAAATTCTAAATTATTTCAGCCATCTTAAGAAGTTTTTCAGCTATGTTGGGAGTTATTTCAGTGTCTCCTAAAATCGTATATCGATCTTTTCTAATTTTATTAGCAATTGTTAAGGCTTTTATTAAATATTTCGCATCTATTCCCAACTCTTTTGAATTCACAGGAGCCTTTACCATTTGAAGTGTATTTCGTATTTTTTTCCATTTTATTCCATGGAGTATTCCCATTATAATTGTTCCTATGCCGCATTGAATTCCATGTTGAGCCGGTTCAAAACCTTCTTTTTCAGCAATTATATCTAGTGAATGGCTAAACAAATGTTCTGATCCACTTGCTGGCCGCGAACTTCCAGCAACAGCGATAGCTATTCCGCTTCCGATTAAAGCTTTCAATAAAATAGAAACCGATTTTTCAGTATACTTAGAAATTACTTCGATATTTTTCTCTACAATTCTAGCGCTCATTAGAGCCATTGACGCAGCATATTCGCTATATTCTTCTCCTTTAAGTAAATGAGTTAGTCTCCAATCTTTTACTGCAGTAAATTTTGCTATAAGATCTCCTACACCTGCCGCTAAACTATTTTTTAAACCTTTAATGATCAAATTCGTATCAGCGATTATAGCTAAAGGAGATTTTAAACCGAAGTCAATGTCATACTTTGATTTTAACTTCTGGGATATTATATATGAAATAGAAGGAGAAGAAATACCATCATGTGAAACATTCGTAGGTAAGCTAATGTATGGTTTGTTTGAATACCATGCAAGCAATTTTGCAGAATCTATTGATTTTCCTCCACCAACTCCAATTAAAATGTTAATTTTTTCCTCTTTTATCTTATGTGCCAAATCTTGCAAATTATTGATGACGTCATTCAAATTTTCTATTGAATAATGAACTACTTCATGATTATATTTTTCAACTTCGTTCTTAATTACATCTAACGCTATTTCCTTTGTATATGAATTACCAGAGATCAGTAGAGCTTTTACATTTCTTATTTTTAAATAATTAAAAACACTATCAATTTTCTTAACTATATTGGGCCCTGTAAGAACATATCTAGGCAATGTGATTTCATTAATTCCATTTGTTATGTTTTGGATGCTAATAAAAAAATACCTTGTGATAAGTTTATAAACATTAAAAATTTTCCTTTTTTATGTCACGAAAGCTTATATACGTATTGCTAGATGGAGCTTCAGATGGGTTATCTTATTCTCCAACTTCTCTTGAATTAGCAAGCATGCCTAACTTGCAAGAAATAGCTATTAAATCAAAGGCTGGATTAGTATATCCGATTGAAAAAGGTATAGCTCCTGAAAGTGATACAGCTGCACTTTCTTTATTAGGTTATGATCCACGAAAATATAAAATTCCTAGAGGTATTTTAGAGGCTTTAGGATCAGGTATTAGGTGGAGCGATGGAGATCTTGCTTTGAGGTGTAATTTTGCTACAGCAAAAGGAAACATTATTGTTGATAGAAGAGTAGGCAGATCTCTAACGGATTTTGAAGCTAAAATATTGGAAAATGAAATAAACGAAAACGTTAAGTTATCAAATGGATATAATTTCGCTTTCAGACATACGGTCGGTCATCGTGCTGTGCTAGTAATTTATAAAAAAGATAAATCTCTTGGAGATAACATTACAAATTTAGATCCTGGATATGTAGTTAAGAACGGTGTTGTTCATGCAGTATCAAATGTTAAAAATGAAATCGAATTATGTAGAGCTCTTGATAACGAATCAGAAACAGCAGCAAAATTGGTTAATGAGTTTTATGAGAAAAGTAGAATTGTTCTGAAAAATAGCGAAGTAAACAAAAAAAGAAAAGAAAAAGGATTGTTAGAAGCTAATATTATTCTAACTCGTGATGCTGGGTCTAAATTGCCACAAATAGTTAATTTTAAAGATAAATTTGGACTTTTGCCTCTATGCATTGCAGACATGCCTGTAGAAATTGGTATATCTAAAGTACTGAATATGAATCACATAAAAGCATCATATAAATCCATCTCCGAATTGTACAAAAATAAAGTCGATCTTTTAAAGAATAATCTAGAGAATTATGATTTCTTTTTTGTTCATATAAAAGGCGCAGATGAATTTGCACATGATGGAAATTTGGAAGGAAAAGTTAAAGCTTTAGAAGAAATAGATGAGTATTTTTTTAAACCTTTTTTAACTAAAATAAATCTAGAAGAAGTAAGCATTTTAGTTTCAAGCGATCATTGTACACCTCCTAAACTTAAGTCTCATAGTGGAGATGCTGTACCTTTCATTCTATATTCTCGCAATTTAACAAGTGATAAGATAAGCAAGTATTCAGAAAAGGAATGTGCAAGAGGTTCTTTAGGATTGATAGAGAAAGGTTACAATTTACTTAACAAAGTTTTCTCACTAATATAATTATTCACTTTTGTTAATCCAATCATATAATTTTTTATTTTCACCATGTTCGAAATAATTTCTAATAGGATCGATAATTTTATCTAGATACCTTGCCACATTCATCTTTAAATCTAAAGGATGTATTTCTCCTTTTATATAAGATTTTTCAAGCATAGCGTAGTTTTCAAATTCAATATTACCGCCAAATTTGCTACTTCTTTCTAATAGGAATGATTTATATTTTCTAAAAATAAGATACTTGCAAATATCTAATATTGGGTTATTTTCTACAATTCTTTCAGGACACCATGCACTTAATATTTTTTTCTTAATGGTTTCATAAGAATCATGTATAAATATTGCAGATTTAGGATTAGATTTACTCATTTTGAATGCTATTTTCACTTCTATATTGCTCATCTTTTCATTCATTACAGGCTGATTTAATCCCATTAGTAAATGATGATGCAGCGCTATTGGTTTTTTCCATCCTAACTTTGGATAGATCTCTCTAGCTAATACATGAACTTTTCTCTGATCCATTCCGCCATGAGCTAAATCCGGACCTAAATATTTGATATCAACAGCCTGCATAACAGGATAGAAATACTGAGCAAAGCTTAGGCTTTCTTTAGTTGTTCTTCCCAATATAGTTAAGCACCTAGCTATTCTAGTCAAATTGACTTGAGAAGAAAATTTTACAATATCTTTCCAATATTCATTGTTATTATAGTAGAGATCTGAACCTAGTATAATTTTTGCACCTGGGCAATAGAAATTGAATGCCTTTTCCCAATATTTAGAAGCTTTTAATATATTTTCCCAATTACCTCCTAATTTTTTATTCAAGTAGCTATGCCAATCTGCTAAATAAATTGTGCAATCTATTCCTGCCTCAATTAAATCATTAACTTTTTCAGCACTGATTAGCGTGCCTAAATGAAGCAAGCCTGATATTTCAAAACCTATATAATGTTTAATTTTTTCATTTACCTTTAATTTATCTAGCAATTCTTTTTCAGTTATTATTTCTTCTGTAGGAGACCTTTTTATTATCTCTAGCCTTGTTTCCGCATTCATCTTATCAAAAATATTTTAATACTAATTCTTCAATGCATAATATTAAAATATTAGTTTTGTTCTAACCAAGAATTTAACATAGGGCAATTAACAGGTGTGAGTTCTCCTTCATCACTACACTTGTAAATATCCGAGCATGGAAAACAAACTAAACCTTCTAATTGTTCTATGGGTAAAATTACAAGCTTATGTTTTGGTTGTGATATAATATATACCTTCTTACCATTAACATACGAAACGCTTTTAGAAACCTTTCCTTCATTAATTAGTTTTACTAAAACCCTTGTTCCTATTTTGCTATCTATTTTTAGCACTTTCCATAGATATTTTTGATTTATTCCATTGTTACTTTTTTCTATAGCTTGCAATATTTTTTCTCTAATTATGTTTTCATCTTTGATTTTTCTCTTTTTCACAAATTTATTTCAACGTTTAAGCTCCTAATAAGCTCTTTGCTTCTATTTCTAATTGTAACTTCTGTTACGTTAGCAACATCTGCTATTTGCCTTTGAGTTTTTTTGTTATTTGTTAATGAACAAGCTACATACACAGCAGCCGCTGCCAAACTCCTTGGCGATTTCCCAGCTATGATACCATTTTTCAATGCTTCTTGCAATATGTTTTTTGCAAAAATTTCAACTTCAGGACCTAGATTTAGCTTATTTATCAATTGCGGTATATATATCAATGAATTAGGTGTCTTTATTCTCGTTAAATATTCTTTAGGTAAAGTTTCTATCATTATTGAATAGCATCTTGAAACATTTTTTTTGCTTATTTTCAACAATTTCATTATTTTATCCAAAGATATCGGCAAATTTGAAATTTTACAACTGAAGTATATAGAGACAGCTAACATACCTCTTATCGATTTGCCTTTCATTCGATTACTTTTTATAGCTCTTCTGTAAATTAAAGCGGCAGTTTCTTTAACATCTTTTGGTAGATTTAGCATCGATGCAATATGCTCTAGTATCTCAAATGCATTATACAGATTTCTATCAACAGAATTTGTTATTCTAATTCTCTTTTGGAATTTTTGCAAATTTCTCATTCTTTCTAATTCTAATGAACTTAAATTATCGAAAACAGAAGTCTTTATATCCGTACCTATTCCTTTATCATGAATTGCTAAAGTTTCTGGAGCGCCAGTTCTAACTTTTGTCTCATATACTTCATTAAAGAAAACTCTCCATTCTCTGTCATAATCTATAGATTTACCTTGAGCAACTGTTCCACAATTTTTGCATATTATCGATGCAGTTTTATAATCAAATATGAAAGTAGTATTATTGCAATTCTCACATTTATCCATCGAGAAGTTGTAGTTAACCATTTTTAGTATTTTTTATGAAAATTTCTTTTCCAATTAGCTCTTCAAGACCTTCTTTTTTATTAGGCTTTATTGAAATATATGGTTCCTTTACAGGACCCAGAACATCGATTACTTTTCCAACTTCATTATTATTTTCATCGTAAACAGTAGTATTTAATTTAGGAATGACTATAGCTTTTACCAAAATCCTTTTTCTTCTTGATAAATGAGACACAACTCCAATTTTTCTCATAGGAAATAGGTATATTTCCATTGCATTTTTAATATATAAGACTTTCGGTACAATGAAAAATATTTATTTAGAAAATTTTTTCATTAAAAAGGGGAAAAGAATGTATATTTAAATATATTTTAATTTAATTATAAACAATTTTCGAATATTTTTACATCAAATTTTTTTTGCTCTTATAATTTTTATTTGATTACAAATTTTTTTCAATATAGCAATTTTTTTTTCATTAACATTTAAAATTTTGATACGACCTTTTTCCCACCATGTACGTGGATATGATTTATCTTCCTCTAATTCGTATTGAAATCCCAATGACTGTGCTGCAGAAGCTATCTCGGTTAACTTAACTTTCTCAATAGCAAGCTTCAAATTTACCTTTCTTCCTTCCTTTCTAGATTTTGAAGCGTCAATATAATTAGGCCATATAATTTTATAATTCCTTTTTTCCATTAACTTTTAATTAGAATGGCATTGAGTAAACCATTTTGACCCGGTCTAGATGTAATTTGTGCTAGACCAAATTTTGTTCTTACTATTGTCCCCTTAGTTATTATTTTCCTTCTATCATAATCTACATTAGCAGGGTTCTTAACCACTTCAATGATTTCAGTTTTGACGGTAGTTTTCTTTTCTGGAATTGCTAAATTTACAAATTTAGCTTTTGACAATTTTATTTTTACATTACCTCCTCTTCCTCTTTCAATAAATTTATCATCCTTTTCACCAACTGTTGTTAGAATTGGATACCCTCCAAGTTCATATCTTCTAGTTTTTCTACTACTTCCTTTTCTTCCTCCTGATGGCTTCTTTAAATCATTAGATTGTTTTAATACCACGTTTTAATTTTAATATAGAATCTTGTATTAAAAATTTTGCCTCGGCCGGGATTTGAACCCGGGATCCCTGGCTTGAGAGGCCAGTATTCTTATCCGGGCTAAACTACCGAGGCAATTTAGCTGCTTAATTAAAATTAAATGAAATCTCTAATAAAAATTGCCCCCACCGGGATTTGAACCCGGGATCCCTGGCTCGAAAGGCCAGTATTCTTATCCGGGCTAAACTATGGGGGCATCATTAGCATAGTATTTTATTTAAGTAAAGTCTTAAAAAATGTTTTGTTTTTAATTCCCTATTAAAGATCTTTGTTTAACTAAAAAATCTTTAGCTTTGGTCAAAACTTTTCGAAGATTTTCCTTCAATCTAGGAATAGCTTCTTCGTATTTAACCCATTCATATCCCACATGTTCTGGTGATATTCTAACATTGTTTTCTAAACTTTCAACTAAGAAATAAATAACTTCTTTCATTATCAGTTTATCTCCTCGCCTATAGAAGTAATTTATGCTCTCTTTAAAACCATTTATGAATTTAATATCTTTCAATCCACATTCTTCGAATATTTCTCTTCTTACAGTAGATTCTAAATCCTCATTCTTTTCTATTAAACCTTTAGGAAATTCCCAATAATCTGTTTTGTATTTAGCATGAAGTAATAAATAATATATCTCAGAATCCTTCTTTCTAAAAATAATAGCTCCAGCTGATTTTTCATTTAATACTTGCATATCTATTGAACATAAATATTTTTAAAAATATATGAGAATTATTAATGCATTACAACTCCTCCATCAGCTATAATAGTTTGCCCATTAACGAATGAAAAGTCATCTCTTGTTAATGCATAAATAAGTTTTGCAATTTCAATTGGTTCTCCCCATCTCTTTAAAGATGTTTCTTTAGCAAGCTGACTTTTCTCTAATTCAGTTAACTTATCATATGTTGAATTCGTTTTTATACTGCCCAAGGCTACAGTATAAGCTCTTATGTTATAAGCTCCATATTGTCTAGCTATGAATTTTGTTAAAGTTATGCAACAAGATTTAGAAAAGGCATATGCAGCACCTTCAATATCTCCATCTATTGCTGGAATTGAAGATATGTTTATAATTACTCCTTTTTTGTTTTTGATCATGTAAGGAATGCATTCTCTTACAAGTCTTAGTGAGCCAAAAAAATCTACGTGCATTATTTTAAGAATTTCATCATCTTTTAGTTCATGAACCATCTTTTTCCACAAACTAATATCCAGAGGATATCCTGCTAAATTTATTAGAAAATCTATTCCGCCTATTTTTTCAATAGCGTCTCTAATTTTATTTTCTATTTCAATTTGATTTGAAATATCAACTGACACAGGAACTGCTTTAATTTTATTTTTCTCTGTAAATTCGTTAGCTAGATTTTTTAAAGCTTCAAAATCTCTCGCTACCAAAATAAGATTTATTTTATTTTGTGCAAAATAAGCAGCTGTTTCTCTACCTATGCCTTTAGACGCACCTGAAATTAAAGCAGTTTCATTCGTTTTCACGATATTTAAAAAAATTATCAATAATATAATCTAATGGTAATTTTAACCATTCTGAAATTTTTTCATCCTTCAATGTTTCGTATATATTCAAAGGGTTGATAAATTTATATTCCATTATTTCATCGTAATTAGGCTTTATTTTCCCATTATAATTACACATAAACACTAAGCAATGCTCATTTTCTACTACGTTTGTATGATCAAATCTAACAAAATAATTAAACTCATAAATTTTCTTATAACTCAATTTTTCTTCTATTCCTAGTTCTCTTTTTAGTGTTCTATTTATAGCTTCTTCCCAAGATTCATTTTTAAATAGATGACTTGCCGGAAATTCCCAGTAAAAGGGAAATCTCTTATCTTTAGCCCTTTTTTGTATCAATACTTCATTTTTATTATTGAATATCGCTACAACAAATGCTAGATGCCTTTTTCCATTTCCTGTATGGCATTCTTCAACAGTTGCTTCTCCTATAACATTTCCTAATTCATCCGATAGTAGCAATAATTGCATTAAAATGTTTAATAACAAAAAAATTTAAATATATATCATTTGATGCGACCGCCGGGATTTGAACCCGGGTCCTCGGCTCGGGAAGCCGATATCCTACCTAGCTAGACTACGGTCGCTACTAATTAAAATAATATATTTATTTTTTATTATGAATTTTATTCGATAAAATCTTCTACTTTTGGTATTTCTAACTTAAGCCCTTTCCTTTCTCTTATTTTAGATATTACAGTCATTGCTAAGCTTTCTGGTACAGGAGCCCATCTTGCAAACTCTGTAGCCCAAAATGCTTTGCCTGCAGTTGAACTTCTAATTTCATCTGCCAAATCGGTTGATTCTGCTACTGGAATTTCTCCTCTAATTAGTACCATGTGTTCTTGTTGATCAACTGTTATGACTTTCCCTCTTTTGGTTGTAATAATTTTTAGAACATTACCCATGTAATCTTGGGTTGTTTTAATCTCTATTTTATAAATAGGTTCTAATAAAACAGGTTTTGCAGATAAGAAACCAGCCATTATTCCATTCTTGACTGCTGGCATCAATTGAGCAGGACCACGATGCACAGGATCTTCATGTATTGTTGCATCAAGTAGTCTTACCAAAATTCCCCTTATAGGTTCATGTGCCAATGGTCCTTCAGATACACTCCATCTAAAACCATTGATTAATGTATCTTTAACATCTTTTAGATATTGAACTCCTTTTGTATTATCTATAAATATGTTTAAGTTATCATCTATTGCCCATATGTTTCTAGCGTCATCAGCGTCCCATCCAGCTTCTTCTCTCAATATTTTAGCCCTTGTTCTCCATTCTTGATCCTCAGATACTTTACCTTCCGATAATAATCTTAGTGTCTCATCATTTAAAGGTTCAATAGATATAACAACTCTATTATGCCTATTTGGACTTTTAGTCTCAAAAGGTCTAGATTTATCTCTGATACTTTCCCTATAAATGACCAAAGGTTGACTTGTAACAAATTCTATATTTCCAGCCCTCTGTTTCAAATCCCATAATGCTATTTCTAGATGTAATGTTCCCATACCGCTAATTAAATACTCACCCGTTTCTTTGTTTATTTTAACCCTTAATGTTGGATCTTCTATTGCCATTCTTTGGAGTGTTTCAATTAATTTTACAAGATCTGCTGTTTTCTTTGGTTCGATGGAAATTGTTACAACTGGTTCACTTATATATTTAAGAGTTTCAAAAGGTACCATTTTATCTTGATATTGCTTTTCAACAATAGTTTCTCCTGCTCTTACAGACTCGATACCTAATAGAGCAGCTATATTTCCAGCAGAAATCTGAGGTATATTTTCTCTGTAAGGTCCCATGTACATTCCTACTTGCAATATTTTTTCAACCCTCCTAGCTCTTAGAAGATATACTTCTTGACTAGGATAAACTGTTCCGCTAAAGACTCTTCCTGTTGTAACAAGTCCAGCGTGAGGATCATCGATAACTTTAGTAACTCCTATCACTGTTGGACCGTTTGGGTCACATTCTAATAAAGCTTTTCCTATATCGCTATTTATATCGCCTTGCCATATCTTTTTAATTCTATACTTTTGAGCTACATCCGGAGGAGGAACATGTTCAATTACCATTCGTAATATTGCATCATAAAGAGGTGCAATTTTAGACAATTCTTCTATTCCTTCAGGTCCTTTATTATAAGCTTCAATTATATCGCTAAATTTAATACCCTTTTCTTGCGCAATAGGAATTGTTAAACCCCATTTATGTAGAGCAGCACCGAATGCGAGTTGTCCTTTCATTGGATCAATTCTCCATGCTCTCTTGAATTCAGGGTCAGCATATGTTTCAATAAGAGCGTTAAATTCTTTAATTATTTGTAGTAATCTCCTTTGAATTTCATCAGGTGTTAACCTTAATTCCTTAATTAATCTGTCAATTTTATTTATATACAATAAAGGTCTTACTCTTTCTTCTAATCCTTGTCTCAAAACAGTCTCAGTTTGTGTCATTATCCCTTCAACAGCATCAACAACGTTTATACTGCCATCCATAGCTCTTAAACTTCTAGTTACATGACCACTAAAATCTATGTGGCCTGGTGTATCGATTAAATTTATTACATAAGGTTTTCCTTCTAATTCATGATAAAGTGAAACATTTGCTGCTTTTACTGTCATTTGCCTTAATTGCTCAATTTGAACGTAATCTAATGCTAAGGCGGTACCTGCTACTTTAGGTGATATCATTCCAGCAGCTAATAAAAGTGAATCACTAAGTGTTGTCTTTCCATGATCTACATGAGCCAGAGTACCAATGTTTCTTATATTCTCTACATTTTTCATTAACTTGACCACTTCTTCCGTTTGCTTAAATCTTACCATTATTGTATGTATTGATTAAAGCAAAGTTTATTTAAAGTTTTATATGTTAAGATTTTATACGTGTGAAGGTTGTTGGATTAGATTTAAGCGGTAGTGAGTTTAGGCCTACAGGATTTTGCATTATGGATGATAATTTTAACGCAATTACAAAAGTCTTATTCAAAGATGAAGAAATAATTGAAGAAACAATAAGGAATAAACCAGATCTAATAGCCATAGATGCACCATTATCTTTACCCAAAGGCAGGTTTTCGTTAGAAGAAAGAAGTAATATTCATCTGAGGGAGTGTGATAGAGAACTTTTAAGATTGAAAATAAAATTTTTTCCTTTAACATTAGGTCCTATGAGAAAATTGACAGAAAGAGGCATAATGCTAAAAAATTTTTTCATATCGAAAGGCCTAAGGGTAATAGAAGCATATCCAGGTGGAGCTCAAGATATGTTAAAATTACCTAGAAAAAGCAAAGGAATAAATGAGCTAATTAAAGGATTAAAATCATTGAATATTAGAGGTATTAGAGACAATATAACCCATGATGAATTAGACGCAATTACATGTGCATATGTAGGTATAAAATATTTACAAGGAGAATACTTAGCTATCGGAGATCCAGAAGAAGGTCTAATAATACTTCCTAAATTTAGCAATACGAATAAGAAATGATAGAGGATGAATTTAACAAATTGGTTAATAATATAATAAATTGCAATCGCTGTCCTGAATTGATAAGTTATATAAGAAGTGTTGCTTTGAAAAAGAAAAAACAATACAAAGATTGGGATTATTGGGGAAAACCTGTTCCACCTTATGGAGATTTGAATGCTGAACTTGTAGTTTTAGGTCTTGCTCCTGCTGCTCATGGAGGTAATAGAACGGGACGAATGTTTACTGGTGATCATTCAGGAAATTTTTTAGTGAAAACTCTTCACAAATTTGGCTTCGCAAATCAACCGTATTCAATCGATAAAAATGATGGACTAAAGTTAATAAATAGCTACTTAACTGCATCCATAAAATGCGCGCCGCCTAAAAATAAACCTACAAAAGATGAGTTAAAAAATTGTTCAATTTATTTATTAAAGGAATTTAAGTTACTAAAAAAGTGTAAATGTGTATTAATATTGGGTAGAACTGCTTATGATAATTTTTTTGAACTGTTTGAAAAAATTTATGGTTTTAAAGTTAAAAAACCTAAATTTCAACATGGTTTAATTGTAAAATATGAACATTCTCCTTATATAGTACTTTCTTATCATCCAAGTAAACAAAATACACAAACTAAAAGATTAACACAGAATATGTTTGATGATATATTTAATAAGATTTTACAAATTCTAAAAGTAAATTAAATCAGATTAAGTATAAAAAGATCTTTTTCTATTGTATAATTCTATTACTCTGTCCAAAGTATCGATTTCATCTACATTTTTATCATATCTAATTCTTTTAATTCTCGGAAATCTTAGTGCAAATCCACTGTCATGCCTATCGCTTTTTTGTATAGAATCAAAGGCTACTTCTATTACAATCTCAGGTTTGACAATTATTTTATAGCCAAGATCTTTTATTGCAATTTCTTTAAGTCTTTTATTCATTTCTTCTATTTCATCATCCGTTAGTCCTGAGTAGGCTTTGCCAATTATCTTCAAGTCATCATTATCTTTAACAGCAAAAGTATAATCTGATAACACACCTGATCGTTTACCATGACCATATTCTGCAGCTACTATTACCACATCAAGTGTATTGAATTCCTTCTTTAGTTTTATCCAATATCTACCTCTTCTACCGGGTGTATACTTAGAATCAGGGTCTTTAATCATTAGACCTTCAAATCCTTTTGATATACTTTCATTAAACAAATCTTCTATTTCTTTCGAATTTTTAACCCAGAAATATTTTGCTTCTTCAGAATTTTCTCCAAATTTTATACACTTAATGATTTGTTTTCTATCCCTAAGTGGCAAATCAATGACACTATTATTATAGTACATTATATCGTAAACTATGGCTTTTACAGGAATACTTTCCATTATAGATTTTATTAAATATTTTCTATGCAATCTTTTTTGTATTTCTTGAAAAGGTAAAGGTTTTCCATCTTTAAAAGGCACTATTTCACAATCTAGGATAAAATTGTTAGCTATTTTTTTGAATTCATTTACTATTTCTGGTAAAAAATAGCTGATATCTTCCAATCTTCTTGAAAATAATTTTACTTTATCATCTTTTTTATGAACTTGACATCTTATTCCATCATATTTGTATTCGCAAATTAACTCTTTTTGGAAATAATTTATGATTTCGCTAGCTGTATCCATAAAATCTGCTAACATAAAATTTGTTGGTGTTAGTAATTCTATTGAAATTAAATGCATAGTATTATGCTTTGCATGATAAGCAATCAAGCTTAAATCTGGTAACAATAAATATGCATTCCTTACATCACCGCTTGACTTATTAAAAGCATAGGAAATCGCTTCTTCTATTAAACCTTCTGATAAACCTATTCTTAACTCATTAGTTATTATCTTTATAATGTACTTTATTTCAATGGGAGATGAATCGATGAATAATTGCTTAAGAAAATTCTTTCTAATAGTGTATGAACCTTCACCTTTCAAATCAGATATTTTATTTAGTATTTTGTAAACATCAACTAAAGTTAATTTTTTAGTAAAGAAAGGTTTCTCGATCTTTTTATTTTTATATAGATATTCAGCAACTTCCCCTAAGTCTCCAAACTTGACTAATAAGCTAGAAATTGTTTTATCATCAGTTGATGTTAAATCTTTTAATAGTTTCACTAAGGTTGAATATCCAACCTGAAGTTCTTTATTTTCCCACGGAGGAAATACTTGAGAAGAAAGAAACTTAATTGCTATTTTTAAATCATCATCATCTAATTCTTTAAGAAATTCTCCTAATATACTAATCTTATTTAATTTGCTCGAAGTAAGTTTAATTTTATCGCAAATTAAAGAAAAATCTTCGAAAAATCTACTCAATATCTTTTTGTTGTCTTGAATTTAATATATTTGCATGTGCTGCTGCTAATCTTGCAACGATTATTCTATAAGGAGATGCACTAACATAATCCAACCCTGCATTGTGGAAAAATTTAATGCTTTCAGGATCACCACCATGTTCTCCACATACTCCAATCTTTAATTTAGGATTTGCTTCCCTTCCTCTTCTAATTGCCCATTCTATTAATTTGCCAACACCTTTTACATCTAATGTTTCAAAAGGATTAACATCCAAAATTTTATTTTCTAGATAAAAGGGTAAAAATTTATTCTCTGCATCATCCCTACTGAATGTGAATGTTGCTTGAGTTAGGTCATTTGTACCAAAGCTAAAGAAATCAGCTATTTTTGCAAGTTCATCAGCAACTAAGCAAGCTCTCACAACTTCAATCATAGTTCCAAATTTATATGGTACAGAAATTCCAGTTTCCTTTTCAACTTCTTCATATGCTTTTTCCACAACTTCTTCTTTAATTTTCTGTAACTCTCTAAATTCAGCAACCTGAGGAATCATTATTTCTACATCAATGGGTATCTTATTTTTGATTAGCTCGCTAGCTGCTAAAAATATAGCTTTAGCTTGAGCATAATATATTTCTGGATAAGTAATACCTACTCTAACACCTCTATGGCCCATCATAGGATTTGCCTCATTCATAGCTCTAACTATTTTATATAAGCTTTGCAACTCTTTCTTTCTTATTTCATCTTTTGTTTCATAAATTTCCTTTAATAAATCATCCGGCTTAGGTAAGAATTCATGTAAAGGTGGATCGAATAATCTTATTGTGACAGGATAAGGTGACATAATCTGTAGAATTTCTTTAAAGTCCCTTTTAAGCATGGGCAATAATTCATTTAAGTATTTTAATCTTTCTTCTTTAGTTTGAGACATAATAACTGACTTAAAAACTTCCAATCTTCCTGGGGCTCTGAACATTCTCTCCGTCCTAAGCAAACCTATTCCTTCTGCACCATATTCTTTAGCTTTCATAGCATCATCCGGCGTGTCTGCGTTTGCTCTCACACCCAACTTTCTTACTTCATCAACCATTTTCATAAATTCTTCGAATTCTTTTGACTTACCGAGAATCACAGTTGGCTGTTCTCCTAAATACACATTACCATTGAAACCATCGATTGAAATTATGTCTCCTTCTTTTACTAGAATATCACCTACCTTAAATAGCAATTTATCATAGTCTATTTTTATTTCTTCACATCCAACAACACAAGGTTTACCTATTGCTCTAGCAACCACAGCAGCGTGACTTGTCATTCCACCACGCGAAGTCAATATGCCTACAGATGCATAAAATCCATGAACATCATCAGGTTTCGTTTCTTCTCTGACTAAAATTACCTTTTCACCTTTTTTACCAAGTTCAACTGCTTTATCTGCACTAAAAACAACTTTTCCTGATACAGCGCCCGGTGAAGAAGGTAGACCTTTAACAATAGGCTTACTCTTAACTTTACTTTCATCTATTCTTGGATATAATAATTGAAGTATATCCTTAGGTTTTATTCTCAATATCGCTTCTTCCTTAGTTATTATTCCTTCCTTATACATATCAATACTTGTTTTAACAAGTGCTATGGGACTCATTTTTGCATTCCTTGCTTGTAACATATAGAGCTTACCATCTTCAATTGTAAACTCAATATCCTGTACTTCTCTTTGGTCTTTTTCAAGAGTTTTAGCATACTTATATAGCTTATCATAGACTTCAGGCATAATTTTCTTAAGTTCATTGATATTCTTAGGTGTCCTAATTCCTGCTACGACGTCTTCACCTTGAGCAAGTTGAAGAAATTCACCGTATAATTCATTTTCTCCTGTAGATGGATTCCTTGAAAATAAAACTCCCGTAGCTGAATTTAGTGAAAGATTACCGAACACCATTGTTACAATGTTCACAGCAGTACCGTCGGCTATATCCGGTGTTATATTGTTTACTTGTCTGTAATAAATTGCTCTTGGAGAATTCCAAGAATCAAAAACCGCAGCAACGGACATTTCAAGCTGTTTCCATGGATTATTTAATATTTCTTTTGGATCTTCATCTTTAAACTCTGGGTTTAATCTTAATTCATCAACTATTAATTGTTTATAACGTTCGCATATTTCTTTTAACGCGTCTTCATTTAAGTCAGCATCTGTTAATGCTTTAAATCTATTTTTTACTTCTTCAAACAAAATATTGAATTTTCTTTCATCTATTTTCAAAACGATTTTTCCAAACATTTGTAGAAATCTTCTATATGTATCATATGCAAATCTTGGCGAGATTTTTTTAGATAAACCATTAACTACTTCATCATTTATACCTAAATTAAGAATTGTATCCATCATTCCAGGCATAGAAATAGGAGCTCCAGACCTAACAGAAACTAATAATGGATTATTCGGATCACCAAACTTTTTAACAGTTTTATCTTCTATGTATTTAATACCCTTTCTTATATCCTCTTTCAATTTTTCAGGTAATTTCCTCCCATTTTCGAAATAAATCTTACAAACTGTAGTAGGGATTATAAAACCTGGTGGAACATCAAAGCCAAGCTTGCTCATCAAAATTAAGCTACTTCCCTTTCCTCCGAATAATTTTTTATTGTATGGATCAGCTTCTTCGAATGTATAAACGAATTTTTCTACAGCAACCATATAGTATAATAAAGTCAATATTTTTAAAAATTTAGTAGAAGAAAAATATAATTTTATTGATATATATAGACAAGCTTTATTAGCAATTAAATTTTTACCTTTATTATGAAAGCTATTGCTTTCGAATCATTTGGGCCACCTGAAGTTCTTAAAGTTATGGATGTAGAAGATCCTAAAATTGAAGATAATGAAGTTCTTATAAAGGTATTTAATACATCATTGAATAGATTAGATCTTTTAGTTCGAAGTGGTAAAGCAAGAGGTCAATTCACTCTACCCCATATTCCAGGACAGGATATAGTAGGTAAAATTGAGAAAGTTGGAAGTTCTGTCAAAAATTTCACTGAAGGTGAAATCGTCGTCGCAAATCCATTATGGGGGTGTGGGAAATGTGAATTCTGCTTATCTGGAAATGAGACGATGTGTCTAAACTGGAAAGGTGTAAGCTTGCATAGTAAAGGTAGTTATGCTGAATATGTAAAGGTATATGAAAAAATGTTAATTCGACCTCCTAAAAGGCTAAGTACAGTTGATTTAGCAGCTATGATTTTAACATATTCGACTGTATGGAGGGCCTTAGTAACGCTTGGTAATTTGAGGAGCGATATGACAGTCATGGTCTGGGGTGCCAGCGGAGGTGTTGGAAGCTTTGCAGTAAAGCTAGCAAAAAGTTTCAATGCTAAAGTAATAGCAAGTGTTGGTTCAGATTTTAAAAGAGAGATAATTAAAAAGTTAGGTCCTGATTTAATTGTGGATACTTATTCAGATAAAGCCGTCAATGAAATAATTGATTTTACAGAAGGAAAAGGTGTAGATATAGTTTTAGAAATATTTTCAGGCGCTAATTTAAATCGTTCGATTCAAATACTAAAGCCGGGGGGTAAAATAATAGTATTCGGAGTTTTACAAGGCATTAAATCAGAAATTGATGTTATGTATTTTTATAGAAGAGATTTAAAGATATTAGGAACGCATCATGCAAACAATTGGGAAATACTTAAGGCTCTTGAATACGCTGATAAAAATAATATAAAACCTCTGGTATACGATGTTGCAGATATCAAAAATGCTTCATACTATCATAAATTAATGGAAGAAAATAAAATTTATGGGAAAGTAATTTTTGATAATACGAAACTACATGAAACTTAAAGAATTAATATTAATAATATTACCTTCAATACTATGGTTTATTTCTTTCGGTATCTTCTATAATTTCTTTTTATACGGTATTTTTATTTCTACGATAATTTTAGGCCTGTATAGCATTGTTTATTTTAGGCATAATATTATATTAATCAGGAATAATTTCTCTAGATATATAAGATACAATATCATTTTCTACGCATCAATTGGTATAATCCTTAGTTTTATCTTGTATTTGATATTTTATGCAGGAGATATTCTTTTGAATATTCTTAATTTAGGATATTTTGTAAACGAAATTTATGCAGTAATACAATCCAATTATAAAATTTTGTTGATAATGTCATTGATTATAATAGGTCTATTTGAAGAAATTTACTGGAGAGGTTCATTGCAAGAATTTGTATCTAAAAGATTAAAAGGGAAATTTAGGGAAGGTTGGATCATTGTTGCCATTTATTATACGTTAGTTCATTTACCAAGCTTAAATTTTGCGTTATTAGCAGCAGCTTTTACAATTGGTTTTATCAATGGGTTTACAGCTAGTCGATTAGGGATTTTAACAACGATTATAGCCCATATATTATGGTTAGAGTTAGTAATGGTTCTTTATCCACTTTAATATTTAATTATCACATTTACATTTGTTACTCCTGAAATAACTTTTTTTATTCTTTCTTCATATGCCTTTATAGCCTCTCTCATATTCTTAACAGTTATATTTTCATCAAATTCAACCTCAACTTCTGTGTGAATTATTGTACCTAAACGACGCATCCTAACATCTACAACTTTCGTAATATATGGTATTCCTTTGGCCAATTCGATTATTAAATTCCTAAGTTCAGGATTTTTGCATGCATCAAGTAGTATATATGTGCTTTCTTTCAAAACAAAGAAAGAAAGGGCTAGGATTAAGCCTGAAATGATTATAGCAGCAATTGAGTCAAATATTGTGAATCCTATCGTAACAAAATAAAGGCCGATGATAGCAGTGATCGATCCTAATGAATCCTTAAATGAATTTATAGCATCAGCTTTTACTGATAAAAATCCGATTTTTTGAGCAAATTTAATTTTATAAATTGAAATAGCAAGAGAAGGTATAAAGGCTATAGCTACAACTGCTATAGCTAAGTTGCTATTATATACTATATGTTTCCCTAATATGGATAAAATAGAAAAATAAGCAACATAACTGGCCATGATAATGCTAACGAATGCGGCCAAGAAAGAAGCTAAGTTTTCTACTTTATAATAACCAAAGTTAAACACATCATCGGGCCTTTTGTTTGACATAACTAATCCTATTAGAACAATAAAACTAACTATTGCATTTCCAATTGCATCAAAACCATCAGCTAATAATGCTAAGCTATCTGTGATTATAGAAGTTATAATTTCCAGTATAGCTATTGCCAATGAAATAATAATTGAGATTATTATTACTCTCTTAACATTGATTAGTATATTTTTACCATCCACTTCTACCTTTAAACAAGTTTTATTCTGTGAAGAATAATTAATAAATCTAATTCTTCTTAAATTAATTTAAATCAATTGATGTATCGAGGTCAATTAAAGAACATAAACGGAATTAACTTAGATTTAACTTTTAGGTCAGGTCAAATATTCAGATTCAAAAAGATAAGTACATATTGGATTGGAATTTATAAATTTTCCATTGTAGCTTTGAAGCAGGAAGATAAACAGATATCTTATAAGGTGGAGGGAATTATAAAAGAAGATGAATTAATTAATTTTCTAAGTTTAAATGATGACTTTTCTTCAATTTTTGATGAAATACCTAAAGATGATGTTATGTATCAAATTTATATTAAGAATAAGGGATTAGCGTTACTAAAACAAGATCCTTGGGAATGCTTAGTATCTTATCTTTCTACAAGCTTAAATAACATCAAAAGAATAAACATAATTCTTGATAGGCTAGCATTTATGTATGGAAAGGAACTACGTATGGGAAATTTAAGATTAAGCACGTATCCTGCGATGGAGGATTTTTGCAAATTGAACTATGACGATTTTAAATCTATAGGTTTGGGTTTTAGAGCAAAATACTATGCATATTTAGTGAAGAAAATAAAAGAAGGCTTTGATATTTATTCTTTATCCAATCTAGAAACGTGCAACTTAAAAAAACAATTGCAAGCAATAAAAGGCATTGGTAAAAAAACAGCTGATTGTATTTGTCTTTATTCTTTTAATAGATTGGAGTGCTTTCCTCAAGATATTTGGATAAAGAAGGCAATTCTAAAATATTTTAAGAATGAGATTGATAAATACTTGGGTTTTAATATCTCTTTTAAAAACATTGAGAAAAAATATGAAGAAATATCTTCTTATTTTAATAAAAAATACAACAATTTAGCAGGTTATATTCAATTACTACTTTATAATTCAATTCGAAATAGCATAATTTAGTTGAAAAATCCTTATTTAGGATATAATGTATGTTTATATTAGTATGGCGAAGTGTGTAGTTTGTAATATGGTTGTTTCAGAAAATACTCTACATAAAACAGTGTACAATGGCAAAACATACTATTTTTGTTCTAAAGAATGTCTCGATGAATTTAAATCCAATCCCAACGAGTACGTTTAACTTGCTAAAGCGTTCTTATAAAATTTTTTATATGTTCAAGGTTTTCTAATTCATTTATATTAATTTTTAAGTATGCAGCTTTTTCGTTAAAATAAGGAGGACCTTTTCTAGAAAATATTGTAACTACTCGACCAGCATGAGTTATATAATATCCTTGCCTAACTGCTTCATGTCCTCTAATTAAACATTTAAGATTATTCCTATGCAAAAACTTATAACTAATATCTGGTCCGAACAACATTCCAGCTCCCCTATATGATCTCTCAAATCCGTTTTCATCCATCGGGTCATTCCATAATATCTCTTCAAAAAATTTTCTCTTTGGATGAAGTTTCCTAGCATATGCTATATCGTCTAAATTGGATGCTTCTACAGGTATTCCACCATGCAGTGCAATAAATTTGCCTTTAACAACAAATGAAAGATATAATGTATCGAAAAGAGACTTAATCTTTTTATATACTTGGAATCCTTCTTGTCCAAACTTTTCAATCAGAAATAAAGGTAAATCATGAGGATATGCAAGTAAGTCATCTGTACCTTCATGGTTACCCCTAAGCATTATAAATCCATCAGGAAATTCTAATTTCAAATTTAATAGTAAATAATAAACATCTGGAGAATGCTCGCCTCTATCACCGTAGTCTCCTAAAAATATAGTTATAAGATGACCTTTTCTAATTTCTTCTTCAACGTTTTCTAATTTAAGAATGTTCACTAAAGTTTCTATATCGCCGTGAATATCACCTATAATTAAATAGTTAAGATCAATTGAATCAGCAATTATTAAATCTTCAACTATCTTGAATTCTCTAATGGTTTGATCTTTTCTTTCTTGATGCATTATTTTAATAGCTTTTTCTATTATGGTAATAAATTGTTGAGCATTAGTTTCTTCAAATAATTTTAAAATTTCATCAATAATCATACAAAGATTTTTAGGTTAACATATAATTATATATTTGATTCTATTTATTCAATAATCTCAATAATGAGTTATTCAAAAATTATTCAAACAACGGATATAGCATTAAATTCTGCAATCCTCATACCTATATCGAACAAAGATAACCCAAAGTTTTATGAGATAAGTTGTAAAGGAATAGCTAAGAATAACGAGTTTTTATTATTACAGGAGTATGTAAAACCAGAAAAAGAGAATTATAAAAATTTACTAATTTATTTTCCAAACGTACTTTATCCAACATATAAAGGCAGACTTTTTGAAATAAAATGGAATTATGGAATACACTCAGATAAATCGGAAACTTTTGATGTGAAGTTACGTTCTCTTCTACCTTTCTCTACAAAAAATTTCTTTGATAAAAATTTAGAATTGCTAGTTGATAATGTAAATCTATTATTAAACTATGATAATATCGTTACATTAAAGTCACCTCACATAAGAGAATTAAATGAAGTCTCTTTATTAGTCGAAGAACGTGTAAATAAAAAAATCGCAGATAGCAATACAAATGAAATTATTTTAAACAAAAAGTTGTATTTTGATTTAGAAAATGACCAAATTAAGATTAAAATAAGGTTGAATGAAGATTATCCTACCATACATAATTCTATTTTTTCATTAAGACATAGATTGGTATTGAAATTTAAGGATAGAATTGCTGAAGTACCATTGTACTTCTTTCAGAAAAGATTAGACGTTCAAAATTTACCAAGAACATCTTTGAAATATTTTATAATTAAATACTTAAACGATTATGGACCTATGAAAGTCGGTGAGCTCATCTCTACGATTTTTAAACAGGAGAAAATAAGGATAAAATCCACGCAAATGAGATCTGAATGTGAAGAGCTAATAAATCAAGGAGTTATAGTTTATCGAGGTTTAGGAATTCATGCCAGTAAGCTATTTCTGAGAAGTGGATGAGTTAATTGAAAGAATTAGGGATAAAGACTTTATTGAAACAAAAGAAGGTTTTTATCAAGTTACAGGTTATATTCATTCTTCACAAGGAATTGTTGCAATACCTAGATATTTTATAGTAAATTTTCCTACGTATTGGTATAAAGAAGGTAAATACTTTATGCGTGTTTTACCTGACTATGGTCCTGAAACTGTTGAAAAAGCTATAATTAGTTATTCTAGTAAATATCTTAAGTTTTATAATGAGTATGGAGTACGTGTTCCTGAAATTCCAATAAATAAGATTATTCAAGTTTACTATACAAATAAATACGATTTATCTATAAAGAAAGATTCATTATATAAAATATTTTTAGACATTATACGGCTTTTGAAGAGGGAAATAGGATTAGAAATGGAAAATTTAGGATTGACATCTACAATGCTTATAGGTATATCTAATCCAATGATCTCTGATATAGACATAGTGATCTATGGAAAAGAAAACGTTACTAAGTTAAAATCATTTTTGCAATCTTCTAAATTTGAAAAGATAAAAATTCAAAACTATACTTATGAATCAAATATAAGGAAAACTAATGAACATAGTCTAAAAATTATAAACAAGAGAAAATGGAATCGCCTAATTTATAAAAACAGAGAAATATCTTTCAATCCTGTTAAAACCTTTGATGAAATAAAAAAAGATGAAAAAATCAAAAAATGCGAAAATCTTGAATTTGTTGAAGCAAAGATTAAAGTTGTGGGAATTAAAAATCCTTATTTTTATCCGTTAGAATATATGGTAAAAATTGAAGAAGCGAATTTCGAATATGAAATAGATAGGTTAGTTATATTTAATGACTTTTTCATAGATTGCTTTGAAGAAGGTGATTTATTGAAAGTAAAAGGAATTATACAAAAAATAAACACTTCTTCTGGTTTATATTATAGATTAGCCTTTGGTGTCAGAGAACACTTTGCTGATCAAATGCTCATCTTTTTGGATTAAATCAATATAGGCAATTTTTCTTCGGTTAAATTATTCAGCTCTATATCAAATGTATATTTAACATGCTGGAAATTTTTTCTAAATTCAATTATCTCGTTCTTTATTGATTCTTTATCAACTTTTTTAATTAACGCTTTCTCCATCAATTCAGCTATATATTTCATCTCGCTCACACCGCATCCGTATCTTGTCATTTCTTGAACACCTAACCTTAAACCGCTTGGTTCTCTAACTTTATCTGGAGTATCTCCCGGTATCATATTTTTATTTGTAATAATATTGCACATTTCTAATTGTGTTGCTACATACGAACCACCTCCTAGATTTCTTACATCAATGACTACTTGATGAGATTCTGTGAATCCGTATTTCTCCGCTAAGACTTTAAAACCTAAAGAATGTAATTCTGAAGCTAAAGCTTTCGCGTTCTTTATTACGTTTTTAGCATATTCTTCTCCAAAATACTTCATTTCAATTGTGGTTGCCCATGTTGCTGCTAATCTATGCAAATGATGATTGGAAACGAATACTGGGAATATGTATCTTCTAAACTTTTTAAAAACTTCTTGATTATTTGACAATGCAACACCCCCTTGTGGGCCAGGAAATGTTTTATGTGTAGAACTTGTTACTAGATCTGCACCTTCTGCTAAAGGATCTTGGAATTGCTTACCTGCTATTAAGCCTAATACATGTGCTGCATCATAAATAATATAACTACCAACTTCATTCGCAACTTCTCTTAACTCCTTTACAGGTTGTCTAAATAATATAACCGAACCGCCAAGAATAATTATTTTAGGCTTTTTTTCTTTAATTCTTTTAATTGATGCATCAATATCTACTCTCATTTGTTCAGGATTGAATGGAAGCTCTTCTTCTTTAATACCCAGAGCACCTAGTATTCCATATTTTGTATGGCTAACATGAGACCCAGCATATACAGGTGCTACAAGAGCTGTATCATCTCTTTCACAAAGAGAAAAAAATGCAGCTCCGTTTGCAGAAGTTCCTGAGACAGGTCTTATATCAACAAATTTAGCTCTGAATAGTTCTCCTAAAGCTAAATTGGTTTTTTCTTCAATTTCATCAATATACCTAGTTCCTTGATAATATCTTTTCCATGGTAATCCTTCAGCATATCTATGCATACCATCATTCATATAAAGCATATCAACTAAAGGCGATGTTACATTTTCTGATGCAATTAGATTAATACACTCTTTTCTTCTCCATTTATTATGAGCTCTTACAAGTTCAACAATCCTATATATTTCTTCGTATGCCATTAAACTTTAATTTACTTTTTAAAATATATTCTTATTAATAAAATTCAAATGTAAATTAATGGAACCTATTTTGTTAAAAAATTGTAAGTTTATCGTTGATGCAATTAATCCATTGAGAAAGAATAAGGATATACTAATAAAAGATGGAAGAATAGAACAAATAGGAGAAAATCTTAGTACAAATGGATTTGTTCTTGATTGCAAAGATTGTTTAGTTATTCCTGGCATGATTAATGCACATACACATTCATCAATGAGCTTATTCAGAGGGATTGCTGAAGATTCAAAACTCGACGAATGGCTTAATAAAAAAATATGGCCTTTAGAAGCTAAACTAAACGCATATGATTGTTACGTTGGTACTAAATTATCCGTAATGGAAATGCTTTTTTCAGGATTTACCTGTGCGGTGGATATGTATTTTAATATGAAGGATGTAGCTAAAGCATATATTGAATTAAATTTTAGAGGTGTTTTAAGTGAAGGGCTTTTTGATTTTTTTAATGAAGAAGTGCTCGATGAAAAGCTAAAATATGCTGAAACTGCTTTTTTAGATTTAAAGAATATTAAATCTGAATTAATTAAGCCCTCATTTGGTCCTCATTCAACTTATACATGTTCAGATAAATTGCTTAAAGGAATTGCTGAAATATCTAATAAATATAATGCATTAGTACAAATACACGTCGCTGAGACGAAAGAAGAACAAGAACTTTGTATAAGAAGATATGGCTTGCGAGAAATAGAGCTATTGAAAAAATTGGGTTTGTGCAATAAAAGGTCAATATTGGCTCATGCAGTTTGGCTTAGTAATGAAGAAATTGCAATTCTTAAGAATACTGGCGCCATAGCAGTTCAAAATACAATTTCAAATTTAAAATTAGCTGTAGGTTCTACATGTGATATAAGAAAATTGCTCAATTCTAATGTAAATGTATGTTTAGGTACCGACGGACCAGCAAGCAATAATTCTTTAGATGCTTTTGAGATGTTGAAATTTTCAGCTCTCTTCTTGAAAAATATGTATCATGATCCTACTGTTATAACTTCAAGAGAAATATTTCGAATAGCTACTTATGATTCATACAAATTAATTTTACCTGAAATAAATGGAGGTTTGATTCGAGAAGGATATGTTGCTGATCTATCCGTTTTAAACCTTAATTCTTTTAAACTAAAACCGATTACAGAAGACTCAACGCATATAATTAACCATTTAGTGTACTCATGCTCAGGTCTAAGGGCCAAGCATGTTATAGTAAATGGAAAACCATCCATTTTAAACGGTAAATTATTTAATTCAAATGAAGAAGGGATAATAGAAGAATTTGAAAAAGTCTTTTATTCGTTACTTAATAGATAAAACATTCTTTAAAGCGAGGTTTATTTGCCACTTTTTTATACCTGAATTTAACAAATTGTTCAGTATTTCCTTTTCTGACATTCCTTCGTTTAGTAGCTTTTTTACTAACTTATTGAGAGTCTCGTTTATCTCATAAGGATATATTATCCATTTATCTATAACTCTAGTATAAAAGTCTGGAACAAATTTGGTCCAGGGTTTAATATAAACAGTAGCAACTTTTATTTCAGAAGGCTTATTATCGTTAACATATTTATACGCTTTGTTTAAGGATTCTCCTGTATCGCTTACATCATCAACCAGCAATACTTTTTTATTTCTTACATCTTTACCTATAGTTTCAACAATGATTGGTTCTCTTAATGTTTCTGCTACGTTCGTATAAAACTTAATATGCATATCGGTAACATTAGGTTGATCCAACAAATCTGATAAAATTCTCCCTACAACCCATCCGCCTCTTGCGATTGCGACAATTATATCAGGTCTGAAGCCATATAATTTAATTTTATAAGATAAATTTACGATATCCTTGTACAATTGATTCCAGGTTGGGATGTAAAATTCTATTTTATTCACAATTCATTATATTTATATTATTTTTAAATTTTGAATTTGCTTATTATTTTTTAACATGAATAAAATTGAAGAAAGTTTCTATGCATATGGTCATGAAAAGATAAAATCTACTCATAAAACTACACTAGAAATAACAAAAGAAGACTATTTAACTGAAAAAGGAGATTGTATAGTAGCTATTAAATCTGAGAAATCCTGTGCTGACCTTAATAATGATTTGAAAAATGCTATAAGAAAAGATGGTTCAAAAGTTTTAATAAAATTGGTAGTAGGCAATGAAATTGAGACAGTAGAAGCTTATGGTTCAAAAAAATTGATTTTAAATAATTCTACAAGCATAGTGATAAGAAAATCTGAATATATTGATGATCGAACTCTTGCAATTCGTTCGAATAAATCAGCGAATGATTTAAGAAGAGATTTTATCGATCTTTTAAAAGACAATAACGTCAAGATAAAGATAGTAATTGAAGTTTTAGTTTAATGCTAAATTTTAATTTCTTCAATTTCCTTTTTTGTTTCTTCATAGAAATAAATTCCTAAATCTTTCAAATCGTTAATAATTTCTTCAGTTTCTAACATTTCAGGTAAAACAACACCAGCACCTTTTAGCTTTCGTTCTGCCAACATTTTAATTACTTTTAATGGCAGATATGTAACTAAATATTCAGTCGCATTTTCATTAAATCTTTTAACTGCTTCTTGATGATCCAGGTATATGAAACTTTGACGAGATATTTTTTCGTCTTTTTTTGAACCAGTTATTTTAATAACTAATAACTCAAACCCACGCAGTTTATTATTATTTCTAATACTTGATAATGCTTTCAACTTATCAAATTTTACTTTATTGTTAATTTCAAATTCCTTAAAACCTTTTTCAATTATATCTGGAATGTAATAACCGAAATTTACTTTCATGATCTTTTTACCTAAAAATTTTGGTAATGTTATAACTTCTTCATGAGAGACTATCTTTACTTTTTTATACCCTATATTAATTGGAAAATAAAAATTCTCTATTGACTCATTATGATTTAGTCTAATATAATTTCCATTCATGTATACTAAAGGTCTTTCAATTAATTCCTGAAAGAATACAATTGGAGAATATACGTAATAATTTCCTGTACCATCGTAAGAAACAGAACCATCTCTTATAAGAATTTCATCTAGCATGTCTAAGTCTTTAGAAGCATGTTTAGCTAAAATATTTGTTAGTCCTGGATCCGCTCCATAACTAGGGAATGCAAAAATCCCCGCATCATGGAATATGTCATCATGATAAATTGTGAATAAGAGTGTATAATCACTAATTCCTAGGTCCATATAATGAGCACCTTCATCTATGCATGCTCTTATTATATCGATTGACTTGCTACTAGGTGGTAAAGCTACAATTACTAAATCTGATCTTGAGATAAATTTGCGAATTCTATCAACTTCTTCTATAGAAGAATTATAAACAACTATTTTATCTCCTAACTTTTTGGTTTTTTTAAGCTTTGATTGTGATTTATCAATGACAGTTATTTTGTTTATACTTTCATCCTTAACTAGACCCTTGATGATATTGTATCCTGCAAATCCAGCACCTAAAACAACAATATTCATAATCTCAATCCTCTTTTTAAAATTTTGCCAACTATATATTGTAAAAGAAAACTTTTAAGTTTTTCTTGTACATCTTTTATTTTGATATATGCTAGGGTGGCAGAGTGGCCATTGCGCCGGCCTCGAAAGCCGGTGGGCGTTATGCCCGTGTGGGTTCGAATCCCACCCCTAGCGCTTTTAGAAAAACTTTTATAAATACAATATTTTAATAAAATGTGAATAAGATATCCAAAAGCTCGCTAAATGTTATCTACCTCGTCCTAATACTAGTTGGTGCCTTTAATTTAATCTATATGTTTTATTTATTTATGATAATATATTCAGTTGATTTGTTATTTGGTTTTTATGGGCAAAATTATATCTTATTAAGCGATGTTTATCTTAATGAACTTATACTGCTTTCATTCTCTGGTAGTCTATTCTTATCTTTAGGGTTATTGCTTTCATATTATTTAAGTAAAATATGATACAACAAAAAGTTTATATTTTTTATTATAATTTTGTTATATGAAATATACCTTATTTACTTGCTTGATTGCTTTAATAATCTTACAATCTTTATTTTTACCTATGATCAAATCAAATCAAAATAATGACATATTCTTAATCAATTATACAATGATTGATAATGGCAAGAAGTTTCAAGTTAATATTGAATTTTTATTATCAAATCAAACTTATGTCAGAGTAATATCTAAAATAAGTAATTTTTCATCAATTAGTGCTATAGTCCCTATTGATTTTTTACAAATCTATCCATTGAATTATTCATTCAATTTTCCAAAAATTAATTCTAGTTGGACCATGATTGTAAATTATAAACATAAGGGGCCATTAATAACATACTTAAATTCAACTCTATTAAATGAGGGTCTTCATTTTTTTAGTAATTTACAATTTATTCTTACAAATACTTCTTTTGATAAACTTCCACCGGCTTTTCATAAAGTTAATCGAAAAGGAGAGTTTTTCTTTTTTGTATTACAATTTTTGCCTGGCAATTTAAACGTTATTACAAAAGATGTGATTGCGCCCCCTCCATCTTCTGGCTCTGAATCAATTATAAATTGGCAAATCATTAATAATAATACAAATCAAATAGACGCTAATTCTTATTTCCAACTCATAGTTTATTCTTACCCAAATAATTTTCAATCAACAGCTTCATGTTGGTATAACTCAACAGTATTTCATGAAATAGCATGTTATGATACAGGAAATGATACAGGGACAACAAATGGAGTTTATTATGTGGAGGATGATGGATTTATTGGATTCACAATTCCTTTAGGAACAGGCACTTATTCTGTTTATACTAATCCACTAGCTCTTAAAATGTATAGTAATGGTACAGATTATGGCATTTTAGAAGTATGGGTATGTGCAGCAAATAGTTTTTATAGCAGAGGTGGTGTTTCAGCTTGCTTAAACGGATACAATCCAAAAATATATTTATATGGTGAATTCTCTGGTTATGCAACTTTTGCTACTTATCTTAATATAACTTATCCATGAGAAAAGATATTGTGCTTCTTATCATAATATTAACATTAATTTTCTATTTTGAATTTTTAATTATTGGTCAGAATTTTTATGATACAATTTTTCCAATTTATATGAAATATGAAGTAAGAGAAAAAAATGTATTAAATAATACGATTTCTATAAGCCCTAACAGTTATTTTTCATATAATATTCAATTGAACGATGTAGCTTCAGTATCCAGAAGTAATCTAAATTTGACAGGTAATTTTTATGTTTTAAACAATTCAGAAATATTTGTTTTCATATTTACACCTACAATGTTTAATAATTGGCTTAGAGGATCTAGCTATAATGTAGGAAGAGCTACTGCGATTTATAATAGTTCTTATGTCAGAGAAGGAAGCTTCAACATTGAAATTCCATTATCTTACGCACTCAGTCAAAATTCTAAATATATTTTTGTTGTTTACAATCCTTCTCCTCAAACTCTATATGTAAGCATTAAATTAGAGCTTAAATATGTTGAATTACAATTTTATTCTCATATTTAAATCATTTGATCACTATGAGATTAAATAAATATATTATATTATTAATTGTTGTAGTAATTTTGGAAATAATAATATTATATTATTCAAATATTTATATTTATCAACTTAATTATCAGAATATCATTAAATCTAGTAATTTATATTTCGTTCCTATATCAATAGTTTTAATTCTTATATTTTTATATATACTTATAGGAGTATTAATTGCCTTAATATTAATATTTATATTAAAATTAACTAATATTTTATAAAATGGCAGATAGAGTCAATTTTTTCAAGGGAATTGGGATTTTAATTTTATCTATAATAACTATGTTATTAGGTTTGAACATACTAAATACATTGCGCAAAATATATCAAATTTTATTTGGTTTACCTATATTTTCTTCCGTCAGTAATCTTATAAATCGAGAATTTTTTTCAATGTTCGGTATTGCGATAATTGGTTCTATAATTTTATTTATCATAAGCGCAATTTTGCTGGCTTTTGGAATAAAATATGCGCTAAAGTATAGAAAAATTAATTGAATAGCAATTGATTCGACAAAATATTGAAGAGAATTGTGCTTATGGATAAAAATAGTTTAAATTAATACATGCAAAATTTTTCATAAAAATTTATATATATAAAAAAAAAGATTGTTTGATTATGAAGTGGAAAAGGTTAATTTCCGCTTTAATTTTTGTTGCTTTAATTTCTTCAGGAATAATTGTTTACGAATCAAATTTATATGACGCTCAAAATTTAACAATCGTAGTTAATGATTCTCAAGGCTATCCTTTGAAGAATGTTTATGTTCAAGGATTTATGCTAACTCCTCCTGGCTATGGAGAAACATTTGAAACCGTATTTGTTACACAAACAAATCAATATGGACAAGCTTTTGTAACTGATCTAAGCAATGTAAAGCTAATAGCCAATGAATGGATCAATTATGATAAAGCGAATAATAAAAACTATACTTCTTTAATTCTTTTGTTTTTAACATATAACGATTCTGGGAAAATGTATTTTAAAGAATCTTCAATTTACATAACTGCTCAGCAAATAATTCAAGGTAAATCAGGCTTTGCCTTAGTTACAATGGATTTAAGCAAAGGAGAAATTCTTTATGTACAAAAGAATGGCTACAAATCAAGCAATATTGGTCAGCCTTTACCAAAATTAGAATCTGCAGGCTATAGTGATTATTGGGTTCAACAAAATTATACTTTAGTTCCATCTAATGGCTTTACTAAAATACCTCTAGGTTGGGTTGAATTTGCAGGAAGCGCTGGTGGCGTGATGGGAAGCAATATGGCAGTAACTATAATTAGCAATACTGGAATAGCATTAAATCCATATAGCTCAACACAAGTATCTTATCAACCAGGAGCACAAGCTTTTTCCGCAAATGGTTACGTAGGTAGTATAGGGCCTACTCCATTAGGAAACTACCAATACTCTGTAGGTTCAGAAGGTTATGATTATGTAATGGGTCAAATAGAACTAGCTTTATATGAGTTATATTATTATGACCCTAGTACCTATAAAATGTATCCATTAAACGAATATATGCTACAAGGTGGTGTTGTTTATATCGAAACAAACGGAAGCAATATTGATATGGGATTCAGTACAGGTTTACCTGCTAGTTATTCAAGTATCATGAATAATTTCACATATCAATTATATACGAATAATAATGGGACAGGAAGCAATTTATACGATCTTTATTCATATGAATTATATCAAGGTTCTGTAAATTGGGGAACTTGGGTCGATATTGCTTTAGCCATTGGTGGTATAGCTATTACTTTTGTAGCTCCTCCATTATGGGGAATAGGTTATGGAGTAATTTCCGGTATTATTGGAGCATTTAGCTTTGGCTCTACTACAAATGCGTATGTTTTTGTCGATGTTGGCTACAATGCGCCCAGCAACTATCTTATCGATGTATTCGTTGCTGATAGCAATTTTAAACTACAAGTAAATAATCAAAATGTTAGCATACCTATAATGGGCGTTTATATAATTGCTTCCCAAGCAGGTGGTGGTTGTGTTGCATATGGTACAAAAATAGCATTATACAACGGTTCACAAATACCTGTTCAAGAATTAAAGCCAGGAATGAAAATACTTTCCTATGATCCTAATACTGGAAAATTATTCGAAGCAACGATTGTAAAAATTGAAGAACAAAAGGCAAATTATTTGCTAAACATAAACAATCAGTTATTGTTATCTGGATTTGCAGACCAGCCAATTTTCGTAAAGTTAAACAATGGTAAAGAAGAATGGATAGCGATAGGCAAATTAAGTTATTCTATGCAAATTTATGATCCATTGAACAATTCATGGATTCCAATTAAGTCTTTATCTTTAGAAATCGGAAACTTTACAGTCTTTAATGTAGTTGCTGCAAAGCAAATCTTAAACGGTTCAATTGTTTACAGCGATTACATAGCCAACAATATTTTATTAGATATGAAAACACCTTAATTATATTCTTATCCTAATTCAATAGCGTAATACATTATTAATAAGAGAATTATTGAATTTCTTAAAATTAAATTAAAAATTTCAGTAATACCTTACAAAAGCGTTGCTTTTTAATGAAGGATTCTTAATAGAATCCAGATTTTGGGCTGGCAACCCTTTTAATGAAGGTTTATTTAAACAAGATAACATAAAAAGCTCTGATTCTTCTAATGTCCAGCAAATGACAAATGAAGCTAAGAATCAATGCTGGAAACCTATGAGCTACTCTAGAAGTGTAACCCTCTCCCTTCTAGAGGAGCGAGGAGGCCAGTTTAGGATGATCTAATCCACAGGTCTGTTAACATACTATTATAAAGAATTAATCTGTGAACTACTGACAGCATTCTGCCATAAACAGTGAGGTTTTAGTTCTATTATGATAATGAGATTTAAAACGCTCCTTCTATTCTAATGAAAATTTATATAAGTAAAAAACTTATTCCCAAATGAGTAACTTGAGAATTGATTTCGCAGTAATTGCAACTTTAGATGAAGAATATAATGCTGTAATAGATTGATTTGAGCTTAAAAAGAGGATTTGAAATCAGAGAAGAACTTTACATACTACTACAAAAAGATTGAGGAATTTGGAATAACCTTCTTTAAACTTACCCAAAGAGGAAACGTAAATTCTGCCTCCCAAACAACTGAAATAATTTATAATTTAAATCCAAAACATATCATACTTGTCGGAATAGCAGGAGGCATCAAGAACAACATCAACCTAGGAGACGTAGCAATTTCAGATAATGTCGAGTACTATAAGTACAAAAAATTAGCACAGAAAAACACAACCACGATCAATTACTATTGCACCATCTTCTAAGAACCTTATAGACATTATTCAGCATGTTGGAAATAAGTGGAAAAATAAAATTAAAACCTCTCGTCCAGATAGAAAACCTAAAAAGAGACAAAAGTTTTTTATGGTTTAATCCTCTCAGGAGAAACAATTCAAAGTGGAAAACTTCAAATTTCTCAAGTATACTTAGAGAAGAACTCCATTGCTTTCGAAACAGAAGCGGGTGGCGTTGGTGAGGCTATTTATAATACTAATCGTTCTGAATACATTGTAATTAAGGGAATATCTGATTACGTAGACGTAGTTGAAAGTCAAAAACTTCGAGATAAGTAGAGAAAATATGCATCAGAAGTCGCTACTGCATTTTCTTATGGGCTAATACTCCAAGCGATAAGACATTATATCCAGGAATGCCTGAAATAAGGAGGAAGATTGATGATTACTTAAAAAAGTGAAAGAAGATTTCATGAAAGTGAATCCTATTGACAAAAAATCTTTACATGACTGCTATGTTACGAGTTCTTTTAAACTAACAACAGGGGAAACATGGAACGAAGAAGATGAGATGGCCAAAGGTGAAGAATGAGGGGTGGAAGATTTTTTAAAGGATGATGAAAGATGGCGTGTTGTCATAGGTGCTTCATTTGGTTTAGGGAAAACTTCTTTCGTAAAATATTTCGCCAACAAACTTGCCAATCTTTATAATGTAAGTGAGGACTCTTACTTCCCAATCGTAATAGAACTTAGTGAATTAGAAGACATAAGGAATTATTTTATTCATGATCAAGAAAACTTAGACCCCCTTCTTTCAAAAATTATAGAAAACAAGTCTAGAAGTGTGTTGCTCATTTTTGATGGATTGGATGAATACAAAGGTGAAATTAAGGATTTGTTTAGCCATATTACAGAGCTTCATGATAAATATAAAAAGGTAAAGCTATAATAACTATAAAATTAATAAAAATTCCTAAAGAGTATATTAATGAATACGTTAGATTAATGCCATTCAATGAAAAAAGCTAACAATTTTTTTAAAAATTATGGAGTTAAATTAGATTACGAGAAGCGTAGAGAGCTTGCTCTGAGTGAAAAGGAAATAACTAAGCATCTATTCTGCTGGATACTTGGAATGATAAGCTTAGACCCTTCGCACAATCTGACTTTTAAGTCTGAGTGGTCTGATAATATGAAAAAATTCTCTTTTATACTACATCTTTATTCATAGCTTAATAAAGGGAAAGCATAGAAAAGAAATGAATAAGTTTAATGAATATTATTATGTTGAAAAAGAATTGCTAAGGTGTATTGTAGCAATAAAAAACTTGTACGGCGAGCTAGATGAAGGAAAACTTAAGTCAAAACTTGTGAAAATGTACAAATTTGAGAACATTGAAGAAAACTTTAAAGAACGCTTAGAACCTTTAATAACTTCATACTTTTATCGTTCTTCTCAAGGAATATTCACGGAAATAGAGTTTATTCACAAAAGCTTTGAGAAGTATCTGGTTGCAGAATACTACTATGAAAGCATAAATGATGGTAAAATGTATAGGCTTAATGTTGGAGAACCAAGTGAAGAGACTATGGAATTCCTTGAGGGGCTTATAAGCATCTTGAAGGATAAAGATGCAGAAGAAATTTTAAGGAGTGTTGATGAAAGCCCTCTTATAAAGGAAAAAGATAAACAGAAAATAATTGATAATTCGAAAAGCATTGCAGAGAATGAAACAATAATAATTAAAGCAGATGAAGAAGAGAAAGAAGAAATATGGAAAGAACTTTATACATCCTTCAATAATTATAAAGAACTATTGTTGCATAGGTGGATTGCATTAAGCGTTTTTGCTTGGCTACATGGAAACGAAACCATAGATAAACATAAAATTGAAACCCTAATAGGACTATTAAGCCACCTTATGCCACCACATGTAAAGAATCTAGAAAGAGTAGATCTTTCTTGAGCAGACCTTACTAGAGCAAAACTTACGGGATTCAGACCCAGAGGGATCTTATGAACAATTGTTTAAAAAGTTTTGTAGTTTGTTGCTGTTTACGTGGTATATTGTTTTAGGGTTTTGCCTTACAGCCATATCATTAAGAGAATCTTTAAAAAGAAAGATTGGGCCTAAATTTGGAGAGAAAAATGTTTCAGAAGATTGGGAGAAAAAGGCAAAGTTCGGAATTTTAAAATTAATTGATTTCTTGAAGGGAGAACTTCTCCTCGATTCGGATATGTTCATTAAAGCAAAAAATACATTCCCTTGTGCTCATTTTAAGTAAAAAGGGGCTAAAGGGAAAGAACGTGAATTAGTAGCATGCTCTTCTTGTTAGCTCACATAAATAGAAGATGTAGCGGAGCAAAATTCGTTAACTTGGATGAGGACATAAAAGTGATATATAATAGCCCTGATCCAGCAAAAGATTGGGCAAATATTCTCGAGAAAGATAAGGAGATTATTACAAACTTAAAACCTGAGGATATCGAGGAAACTAAAAATACCACTTTTCAATTGGTACTATTTATTTTACGTAAAAGCATAAATGTGAAACAATACCTTTTAGGACGTAATTTTTTGGAAAACGCAGCTCCAGAAGAAGATAAACCTGAATTCCACAATATCTTTCCGAGAAAATGTTAGAAGGTGCACAATATGGAAAAATGCGTGATCACATTGCTAATTAAACTATAATAACTTCAAAATCGAACAAAGAAATCTGTAAAAAGCAACCTGATTATCTTTTACAGATTTCAGATGATTTAAAAAGGCAGCACCTCATTACACAAAATAAAGAGTTATACAAAATTGATCGCGAATGCTTTAAACAATCTTTTATCCAGAAAAAGGATAAAATTAAATGCGCTACAATCACTTAAGAAGATGAACTCAAATTATCACTCTAAAAACTGCAAATTTTTATATCAGTAAGAGATAAGAGATAAGAAATAAATAATATATGATAATTCCATGGAAAAGCGGTTACAAGAAAGTCTACAAGAAGAACAATTAATTCGTGGTTTTATTTTTGCATGTACTAGAGAGACGGAGACTGAATGTCTTAATAGTCTTTTATTCGGAACTGATAGGGTTTATGGTCCAGTTGTTATTAGAATTAGAAAAGGTGATCTCATATTTCTAAATAATGTAGATACGGATGTGTTGTATGGTGTTTTTAAGGCTGTTTCTGATGGTGGTTTTAAGATTCTGCCAGACGCGTTTGGAGGGCGTTATCCTTATCAGGTTAGGGTTAGAAATCTTGGACAATTAATTAAGATAAATAATGCGAAAGAGATATTAAAGAGATTTGAATTAAAAAGGAATACGCCCTTGTTTGGAAAGAAGTTGTTAAGATTCTTAGATTTGTTTGTGCCTCAGCCAACGTTGATTCATTATGAGGATAGTGTGGATGATGAAACAGCCACGTTAATAATGCAAGAAAAAGAAAAAATTAGGAGAAGAGTTGATGAGAGGGATATTGAGGATGAGATTCCTTTGATCGAGGCTACAACGTTTTGGGACTTTCAAAGACAGAGTTATGGATTAACCCCTAAGGGAGATAATAAGTATCCTGGTGTTACGCCTGCTCTCATCATCTACAATCTGGTTTGGAGGTATACGGATCCAGGGGATTTAGTTGTGGATCCGATGGCTGGGAGTGGGACGACTCTTGATGTGTGTAGAGAGGAAAAGCGTAGGTCTATTTGTTTTGATATAGCACCTTCTCGACCAGATATTATAAAGAATGATTCTAGGAATATACCGTTGGAGGATAATTCGGTGGATATGGTTTTTGTTGATTCACCATATGGTGATAATGTTAAGTATAATGATGATCCAAATTGTATAGGTAAGATTTCTAGTGAGTCTGAGAAGTTTTATGATGAGCTTGAGAAGGTAATGAAAGAGTGTTATAGGATATTGAAACCTGGGAAAGTGATAGGGTGGTTGATTGGTGATCAGTGGGTGAAAGGGAGATTTACTCCAGTAGGTTTTAAGGTTTTTCAGCGTTTACTTAAGTATTTCGAACCTGTGGATGTGATTTGTGTAGCTCGGAGAGGACAAGCCTCGCATAGAGGCCCGTGGTTTAGTAGGGCGAGACGGTACAATTTTTATTTGCGTGGTTTTAAATATTTATTCATTATGAGAAAACCTGAGAATAATTCTAAAAACTCTGAAAAGCCTAGGAAAATCAAATGGACATTTTATCCTCGTGGATGAGACGAAAGAATGGTAGATGTAAAAAAAGATATTGAAGCTATAATTAACAAAATTAAAGAAGGTCAGATACCTCCAGAAAGGGCATGGTTAGAGATCAGAAAAATGAAAGAAATGTATGTTAGGCGATATTCGGAGCAATCTTGGCATTCATTTATTGGTAGTAAATTCGAAGAAATAATCTACTCGATTATAAAAGGTTACCTATCTCGCAAGAAGTCTGAAGATCCTGTATTCAACGGTTTGGATGTGCTTACTGAGAACGAAGTAAAATTGGACGATATTCTCATGAGAAAACTTGCAGTTAGATATGGAGAATTCCTACTGCTCCCAGACGCTGACATTATTATAGTGGATTATAATTTAGAAGAACCTTGGAAATCGGAAATTTTAGCCATTTTATCATGTAAAACAAGCCTAAGAGAAAGAATTGCACAAGCATGCTATTGGAAATTAAAACTGCTCTCTTCAGATACAACTAAGAATGTTCACGTATTTTTAGTGACCACCGATAATGATAATGATTTTTCTATAAAGGATCAGAAAGAACGATATAGTGGCAAACATAGAAATAGAATAATTGCAGAATACGAACTAGATGGAATATATATTCTTAGAGAAGACTTCCCAGAAGAATGGGGAAGTAATAAAGTAAAGCGTTACGAAGAGATGTTTGAGGATATCATTAAAATATTCAAAAAGATACATAAGATACCTTAGTTCCCATCAGGTTCCTTTTATCGTTTGATTATACGTTAAAAGATAATGTTCAGAATTATGTTGACAGCTAAAAGTATAGTAACTAGCATCGTTAACTAACGAACAAAAGTCATAATTGTACATATATGCAGAATTCATGATTACCTTTCATATAAAACTCGGACCTTGCAACTTAGGATGTCAGGCGCAATATGTTAAGTTGTCAGGTCCTTAAATCAGCAAAAAGATAATATTCACTAGAAAAATTTATACTTCAATTTTTTCTTAAATTCAAAATATTAAAGATATATGAAGATTGAAGGAAACATTGTTGACGTAGTAAATGAAGATATATTTCCTGCCGAGATTGATATTAGAGGAAATAGGATTTTAGAAATAAAGAAGGTTAATAAAAATTTTAATCGCTTTATTCTTCCAGGTTTTGTTGATGCACATATTCATATTGAAAGTAGTATGCTTTGCCCAAGTAGATTTGCTGAAGCTGTTATTCCTCATGGAACAGTAGCTGTAATAGCTGATGCTCATGAAATAGCCAATGTAATGGGATTAGAAGGAATAAAATATATGTTAAAAGATTCATCAACAACTCCATTAAAAACATTTTTCACCGCCCCATCTTGCGTGCCTTCCACACAATTCGAAACAAATGGCGGAATTTTATCTTCTAAAGAAATATCCGAGCTTTTTTTGAATGAAAGGGTTGTCGCATTAGGTGAAGTTATGAACTATGAAGCAGTGGTAAATTCAGAAAAAGATATTATAGAGAAAATTGAAGTTGCCAAAAAATTTGGTAAAGTTATAGATGGTCATGCTCCACTTTTAAGAGGAGAAAAATTAAGGAAATACGTATCCTACGGAATAAGCACAGACCATGAAAGTATATCTTATGATGAGGCTAAAGAAAAAGTCTTACTAGGAATGAAAATAATGATTAGAGAGGGCTCTGTTGCAAAAAATATGAAGGAATTAATTAAAATTGTAAATGAAGGTTATGAATCATTTCTTGTCAGTGATGACATATTAGCTTCAGATCTTATAAATGGTCATATTGATAATTTATTAAGACTCTCTGTAGAGTATGGTATAGACCCTATAAAGGCTTTAAAATGTGTTACAATAAATCCTGTTCAACATTATAAATTACCTGTTGGGATTCTTAAATTGAATGATTATGCAGATCTTGTAATTGTTGATAACTTAAAAAATTTTAGTGTAAAAGAAGTCTATATAAATGGAAATCTAGTAGCTAAAGAAAATAAACCTCTATTTTCAGCTAAGCCAGCTACAACAGGAAATACCATGAAAGCTAGTCCTTTGACGGTCGAAAGAATTAAGGTATATTCTAATAAAAATAAGGTTACTGTAGATGTCATTGGAATTATTCCTAATCAAATAGTGACTGAACATTTAGTTGAAGAAATGCATGTTAAAGATGGTTTACTTATTCAAGATTCTTCAAGGGATATATTGAAAATAATAGTTTATGAAAGATATGGCTACAATAACTTAAGCATTGGATTCATTAAAGGTTTTGGTTTAAAAGTATGCGCACTAGCATCTACAATTGCGCATGATTCCCATAATATAGTCGCAGTAGGAAGCGATGATTACTTAATCGTTGAAGCTGTAAATGAATTGATAAAGGTCGGTGGTGGGATTTGTGCAGTGGATAGTAAGGATAAGATAATCCTTCCTCTACCCATTGCAGGTTTGATGACCGATGAAAATGCTGAAATTGTGGCTTATAAGATAAAGCAAATAAATAGTTTCTTAAAAGATCATGGTTGTACTTTAGACAATCCTATAATCACTCTGTCATTTATGACTCTTTTGGTGATACCTAAACTAAAAATAGGCGATAAAGGAATTTTTAACGTTATTAGTCAACAGTTCATACCGTTATATGTCTAGATTTTAAAAATATTATAAATTATTTTTAGTGTATATTATTTAAAATGAACAAGCCATATCTTCGAGATAAAGTAAAAACTATCGAAATAAAAGAGAGAAAAATTTCTGAACTTATAAAAGAAATGCAGGATGTGTCTTTTCAAGGTAGAAGCTTAGGAGAAGCTTACAATGTTTTGAAAAAAATGTTATTGGATAAAGATACAACGATTATCATGGGTATCTCAGGTTCCTTATCTACTGCAGGAATGTGGAAAATAATAAAATGGCTTATAGATGAAAATTATATTGATGTACTAGTTTCTACAGGAGCAAATATATCAGAGGATATATATGAAGCTATGGGAGCAAGCTATTATAAGGGTTCACCATATATTGATGATTCTGAATTATTCAAGTATAAAATTGATAGGTTCTATGACACATTTGCTGATGAAGATGAATATTCAAACATGGAAAATCTTATATATAATTTTGCAAAAAACATTGATTCGAGTAAAGTTTACTCATCAAGAGGATTCCTTTGGAAATTTGGTGAATTTCTCAATTCTAAAAAGATTTTTAGTATAGTAACTTCTGCATATCTTAGAAGAATGCCCATTTATTCTCCGGCATTAGCTGATAGTGCATATGGGATAGCCTTATCTAAGCTTAAAATATATGATAATAAGCTTGTAGCTATAGATGCTACACTAGACCTTGTAGAAATTTCTAAAATAATAGCGAATAGCAAGAAAACAGGCGTAATATATATAGGCGGAGGCGTACCTAAAGATTTTATTCAAATTGCAACAATTTCTGCTCCTTTCTACGGTTTAGAAAATGACAGGAAGCCACATAGTTATGCAATACAGATTACAACAGATAGTCCACAATGGGGAGGTTTATCAGGCTGTACATTGGAAGAAGCAGTAAGCTGGGGTAAAATATCTTCTCAAGCTAGTAAAATAACAGTGTATTGTGATGCTACAATTGCATTGCCAATATTAGCACATTCAATATTGGAATCCAAGATAAAGAGGAAAGCAAAAGATTTTAATGAAATATTATAAATAGATAAAAATTTTTTAATAAAAATTTAACATTATTGTAAAAGTAAATTTAAATATATTACTAATTAAATCATATATACTATGAGCGAGGATGAAGAATTTCCAAGTTGGTGGCGTAGAAGAAGATCATTTTACAATGATTTCTTTAAAGAAATAGAAAAATGGTTTGAAGAAGCTTTTAGAGAATTTGAAAGAGAATGGGAAGTCTTTCCTAAGGAATTAGTAAGGGAAAAGAAATCAGGTTCAAAAACAATAAGAGAATTTGGACCGTTTGTCTATGGTTATTCGATTACTATAGGGCCTGATGGAAAACCAATTATTCGAGAATTTGGTAATGTAAGACCTTCCAAAAGACCTACAAAACCAATAGAAGTAACTGAAGAAAGAGAACCTCTTGTTGATGTTATAGAGGAAGAAGATAAAATAAGAGTTGTAGCAGAAGTTCCTGGTGTTTCAAAAGAAGAAATAAACCTAGATGTTGTTGATAATAAATTAAAGATCTCAACTACAGGTAAAATAAAGTACTATAAAGAAATACCTTTGAATGTGCCAGTAAATCCTGACACTTCCAAGGCAACATATTCTAATGGCATTTTAGAAGTTACATTGAATAAAAAGCAAGAAAAGAAAGAAGGAAAAAAGATAAAAGTAGAATAATCAGAAAAGTCTTTGATTTACTACATCCAACAAGTAGTCAATATTAAATTTATCCTTTGAAGATACAAATGGTATATCTTTAACTAAAAAAAAGCTATTTACTAAATTTAATTTTTCAACTAAATCCGCTTTATCGACTAAATCAACTTTATTCAATACAGGCTGTAGTATTTTCTTGTCAATTTGTAACCGTTCTAGTATTTCTAAATTCGCTTTAATTTTTTCTTCCAACATTCTTAATCCGTCTGAAGCATCTATTACTAACAATATTAAGTCTGAATTTTTAATATCCATTAACGTTAAATCGAAACTGTCTATTATGAATGGATTCAAATCAAATGCAAATCCGATTGTATCAACAAGCATGAAACTGTTTCTATATGAAGAAATTAATGAATACTTGCTTGATAGAGTAGTAAAAGGAATATCAGATACTGCCTTTTTTAAATTCGTCAATGAATTAAATAAGCTTGTTTTACCTGCATTGTAAAACCCACATAAGGACACAACCTTATAACCTTTTTCTTTTCTTTTCTCAATTTCCTTTATTTTTAATTCTTTATAATACTGTATTTCTTCTTTTATTCTCTTTCTTCTAGATATTAATTGCCTCAAAACATTATGATAAGCATATTCTCCTAAACTTCTAGGTCCTGGCCTGTCTCTGAATACTGATTTTGATATTTTTTTCTTTATATACGGTATTAGCCTATGAAGTGTTGCTAATTCGATTTGTAATTTAGAGACTTTATCTCCTGCGTTTTTATCAAAAATTTCCAATATAAGATCGTTATAATCTAATACTTTTAAATTGAGTGTATTTTCTAAATTTATTTTCTGAATTGTAGATAGAGAATTATAAACTAGAAAAGTTTCGCAATTAAGCATCATTGCCTTTTTCTTAATTTCCTCAACCTTTCCTTTACCGAAAAGATATGCAGAATTCAATTTTGTCTCATATTGGCTTACTACGTCACATATTTCGTAACCTAAGCTTTTCGAGATGTTTATAAATTCCTCTACCTTAATCTCGATTGATCTTAAATTTTCTGTATTTTTTATGTAACCTAATATCGCTGAAGCCAACAGATTTAATTTAGAATGAATTTGTAATAAACTTTAACATAAAATAGTTTGTGGTAGATTATTTAATATGTTGCAAATTCATTAGCTCTTCTGCTGTAGATGCGAACCAAAAATTCGAGCTAAATATAATTAAATTGTTTTCAAACAATAGCTATAACATTATTTTTTCATATTCTATATTTATGAGAAATCTCAAAAACATTGAATATTTCAATGAAAAGAATGTGACATGGATTAGGTTAAATCGTCCTGAAAAGCTTAATGCTTTGAACGAGGAAACATGGTTAGAGCTAAAAGAGTCTGTAATAAAAGCTAATACAGAAAAAACCAATTTAATTTGCATAACCGGAAATGGAAGAGCTTTTTCAGCTGGTGATGATATTCAAAGCATGTATCAATTTAAGGATCTGAGCGAATCCAAAAACTTCTTTAATAAGCTTAAAGATACAATTATGGCTATTGTAGAGTCTGAAAAACCTATCATGTTTGCTGTAAATGGATTGGCATATGGAGGAGGCTGTGAATTATTATTACTTGGGGATTTTGTTATTTCTGTTCCAGATGCTCTATTTTCTTTGCCTGAATCAAAATTGGGTTTAATTCCACCTTTAGCTCTTTCTATTGGAATGTTCATAATGGGATTAAGAAATGTTGCTAGATTGGCATTAAGTGGTGAGCCTATAACAGCCAGTGAAGCATTGAGAATCGGATTAATCGATGAAATTGTTGAAAAAGATACAATAAATGAAAGAGCGCATGAGATATCCAATTATTTATCAAAGATACCTAATACTGCAATCTCGGCTATAAGAAAAATTTTAGCTATTCATAGAGCAAACTTCATTTCAAGTACAGTAGATGAATTAGCGAAGATTTCCTTAACCAATGAAGCTAAAACAAAAATGAAAGATTTTTTAGAAAAGCGTAAATTTAAGTAATCTATATGCCTGATTTCACATTTGGATTTATATTCATTTTATTGTATATTGTGAGCACCGTAATTGGTAAATTAATTAGAATAAAAGTAGAGAGATTATTCTTTATTGTTGTTGTAAGTATAATATTTACAATAAGCTTATGGGGGGCTTCTATAATAGGAAATACCTTTTTATTTACCAATATAATTTTATTATCTTTTGTTTTTGCAATAGCAACCTTATTCATAACTTATTTAATAGGAAATTTATTATCGACCAAAATATACCTTGATAAGTCGTATGTAAAGTTTGATCGATCATCTTTTTATTTCATAACAGTCTTAGTATTAGGCTGGTTAATTGGTTTCGTTTACAATTTAAATTTACCTTTCAATATAATCATTTCTTATGAGCTCTATTTTCTTTCAGTTTTGGTTGGGCTTTTGACCGGCTCAGAAATATCAATAGAACTAATTAAGAAAAGTGGAAAAAGTTCAATGTTATCTATTTTAACTTCAATCTTAGGTTCAATAATCGCAGGATTTCTATGTTCTTTTATTTTAAATATAAATTTGAAAATTTCTTTCGCGATTGCAATGGGTATGGGGTGGTATTCGTTTGCAGGCCCTATTGTGGCTTATTATTCATCGCCTTACTTTGGAATAATAGCTTTTTTATCTAATTTTTTAAGAGAACAGTTAACTATTATTCTTGTTCCTTTTATAAAAGGGAGCAATGTTTCGCTTATTAGCTTAGGAGGGGCTACGACAATGGATGATACTTTACCTATTTATGTAGCAAAGCTAGGTAAGCAATACTCAATGGTTTCAATAATGAATGGACTAGGGTTAACTATATTAGTTGTAATCATTTTACCATTAATCTTTTATTTTTGAAAACTTAAATTCTTTGAATCTAAAATATTCATTATGAAAACAAAAGCTTTATATTTATATGATAGTTTTATAAAAGAATTTCAAGCTGAAGTAATTAAAGTTGAAGGAAATAAAGTTATATTAAATCAAACAGCCTTTTACCCAACAAGTGGAGGTGTTGATCACGATACAGGTAAATTAGTATGTAATAATGTTGAGTATACAGTTTTAGATGTCGTTAAAGAACAAGACGAAATCGTTCATCTAATAGATAAGGAAGGAATTAAAGTTGGTGATGCGGTTCAAGGAATTTTAGATTGGGAAAGAAGGTATAGACTAATGAGGATGCATACAGCTGCACATTTATTAAGCGCTGTTTTTTATAAAGAATTAAATGCGCTCATTACAGGTAATCAATTACAAGTTGATAAATCAAGGATTGATTTCAGTGTTGATAAATTTGATAGAGATTTAATATTATCTCTAGTTAACAAAGCAAATGAATTAATCAAATTGGACAGCAAAGTTAAGGTTTATTTTGTTAATAGACATGAAGCACTAAAAGAACCTGGACTAGTTAAGCTAGCTGAAGCTCAGCCTCCTGAAGTGGAAGAAATAAGAATAGTGGAAATTGAAGGAATTGACAAGCAAGCTGATGGCGGACCCCACGTTTCACATTTGGGCGAGATTGGCAATATAGAAGTTCTAAAATTAGAGAATAAAGGAAGAACAAACAGAAGAATTTACTTTTCAATTAAACCTTAGTTAGATAAAATCATAATTTTTGGTTATATCTACTAAGCAATCTATGAAATCATCATCATCGTTTAACATTCTACATCTTTCAAGAGTCAAACCTATATTTTTAGCCCAACTCTTACATTCTATATCGATGTCATAAAGAATTTCTAAATTATCAGATACGAATCCTATAGGCGCGATAATTATTTTATTTTTACCCTTTTTATATAACTCTTCTAAATGCTCAATTAAATCAGGTCCGAGCCATTTATCATTAGTTTTTCCTGCACTTTGAAATGAAAAACTCCAATCATTTCTATTTAATTTTTTCGCAATCAATTGACAACTTTCATTTAGTTGTTCAACATACGGGTCTTTTATGGTTAAAATTCTTTCTGGCAAACTGTGAGCAGAAAAAACAAGCCAATTATTGGGTCCTATTTTTTCTTCAACTTCCTTGATTCTTCTTACCCATGCATAAATGAATTTTTCATATTCGTACCAATGTTTAACAAATTCAACCCTAATTTCTTTTCCTAATCTAGATACATTTTCTTTCACAATCTTAAAATATGTTTCAACACTCTCTTGGGAGTAATGTGGGGCTAGTACGATACAGAGCAAATCTTTTATATCTTCATTTACTACTTGCTGAGCAACTTTATCAATAAAAGGTTCGGAATGCTTCATAGCATAAAACACTTTCGTGTTGGATTTCATTTTAAATAGCTTCTCCTGCAGTTTTTTTGCTTGGTTAACAGTAATATCATACAAAGGTGATTTACCTATTGCTTTATACCTTTTAACTAACTCATTAAGTTCTTCTTTTGAAGGCCTCCTACCTCTTCTAATATGCGTATAATATTGTTCAATTTCTTCTAAATTTCTTGGAGAACCATAAGCCATCAACAAAATACCTTTCATTATTTCTTCTGCCTCTTATTATGAACAATATTTACAATCCTTATAAGATTATCAACAGGAGTTTCTTTAAGAACGCCATGACCTAAATTGAATATGTATCCTCTGATTTGTTCCGACTCATTTAAAATTTTTTGTAATTTATTTTCCATGATTTCTCCGCCGACAACAGCAAAAACAGGGTCCATGTTTCCTTGAATCGATTTTCTATGATTTGCCTTTATGTATGCTTCAAAAATACCAATTCTCCAATCTATACTAAGCACATCAAAATTTAGTTCCGCGAAATCTTGAATGAGATGATTTGAATTTAATGAGAAATGAATTTTGGGAATATTGTTTGGTAAACTTTCGAATATTTCCTTTGTATAATCTTTGACGTAATTCACATAATCTTCTCTCGAAAGTGCACCTACCCAACTATCAAACAATTGAATAGCATTTACTCCATGGTTGATTTGTTCTTGTAGAAATCTTTTAATAATGTATGTAATCTTTTTCATTATTATCTTCCATTCATCATTATTATTCAACATAAAAATTTTCGTTTTGGTCAAATCTCTACTCAGCCCATCTTCAAATAAATAACTTATTAAAGTAAACGGTGCAGCAGAAAATCCTATTATAGGGATTTGATCATTAAGATAATTCTTTAATTTTTGGATTCCTTCAAATAAGAAAGGCATGTGATCTTTTGCATTGAATGAATTTATATTCTTTATTTTCTCGAGAGCTTCTTTTCTATCTTTAATTTTTGGCCCAAAATTCTCTATCATTTCTATTTCTATTCCTATAGACATTAAAGGTATGGTTATATCAGAGAAAAGTATTGCTGCGTCCACATTTAGAAATTTAACTGCATAGGAAGCAAGAGAAGCTGAAAGTTCAGGATTCTTTATTAATTCAAATAATGAATATTTTTGTCTTAGTTTTTTATACTCTGGCAAATATCTGCCCACTTGCCTCATAAACCATACTGGGATATATTCTACATCTTTACCGAAACATGCTCTTATGAATATATCATTCATTTTTTAATCCTGAAAATGCTTCATAAAAAACTTCAATAGTCCTTTCAATTTCTACATCTGTATGCTTTGTAGTTAGAAACATGCTTTCGAAAGGAGAGGGTGGCAATAGTATACCTTTTTTTAATAAATACCAAAAGACTTTCTTATAATAGTCATATTTAGAATTTCTTACATCATTGAAGTTTTTTACAGGCTTGTTTGAAAAAAACAAACTAAACATTGATCCTTTTCTGTTAATTAGTATTTCAATTTTTGAATCATTAGCTGCATCATAAATACCCTTCTCTAATTTTTCAGCAAGTCTATTCAAGTAGTCATAAGTAAAGTTTGTAATCAATTCAAGAGCAGCTTTTCCTGCAGTCATAACAATTGGATTGCCCGCTAAAGTGCCTGCTTGATATACCGGACCTAAAGGGGCGATCATATTCATGATTTCTTCTTTACCTCCATAAGCTCCAATAGGAAAGCCTCCTCCTATTATTTTTCCTAAACAGGTTATATCAGGTTCAATATTAAATAAACCTTGAGCTCCATTACTAGAAACTCTAAAGCCAGTTATCACCTCATCAAATATCAACAATGATCCATTCTCTCTACATAATTTCCTTAATCTTTTTAAAAAATCTAGATCGGGTAACACAACACCCATATTCCCGGCGATTGGCTCAATAATTGCGCATGCTATCTTATCTTTTAGCTTTTCAAATGTTTCCTCCAGATTTTGAATATCGTTATAAGGTAAGGTAATCGTATTTTGAACAATTTCTTTAGGAACGCCTGGACTTAAAGGAATATCAAATGTAGCAAGTCCTGAGCCTCCTTTAGATAAAAAATGGTCAGCATGACCGTGATAACAACCTTCAAATTTTATTATTATATCTCTTTTTGTATAAGCTCTTGCTAGTCTGATAGCAGACATTGTCGCTTCTGTACCAGAGTTGACAAATCTAATTTTTTCAATCGATTTAATAGAATTGCAAATCATCTCAGCTAGTTCAATTTCTATTTCTGTAGTCAACCCAAAATTATTACCTTTCTTTAATGCTTCTGCAACCTTATTTTCTATGAACTCATTCGCATGACCATGGATAATAGCACCCCATGAACAAATATAATCTAAATATTCTTTATCTTCCACATCTATTAATCTGCAACCTTTTCCTTCTTTAATTATTAAAGGTTCTCCTCCAACATACAAAAAAGATCTAACAGGGCTATTCACACCGCCAACTAAAAACTTTTTAGCCCTTTTGATTAATTCTTTCATATTTAAAATTAGAATTATCTTCTCTAAAACGTTATCATATAATAAAGCGTTGTAACATAAGAAGTCTTCTTTAAATATTCAATAAGTTTATAATGATATAATAATGTATAAATTTAGGATAAAAATATTTAAAAATCTTTCTAGTTTTAATATTATATTTAAATAAAATTTATCTCTATTTATCTTATGAGATGCAAAATTATATTAACAGAATTTCCAAATTATATTTCTAAGGATAAGCTAAACGTTTATCGGGTAATTTTTGATGATAAAGGTATTCATATTAGATTAGATCTAGAAGGAACTCCACAGTATTTTTCTATCATAGATAGCAATTTGATCGTTTATTCGAAAAAGCTGTATGAAATATTAAAGGGAATAGATTTTGATAGTTGCGAACTCAATAAAATAATCGAAGGTATTTTAAATGAGGTTGTATACTTGTTAGGTATAAATAGAACAAAACTTTTTGAAAAATTCGATACGGTATTGTATAATATAACAGAAGGTAAATTCAAAGACATAAAACAAATTAAAGACTTAAGAAAAGCTATACAGAATTTGTATTTAGATTCTTCTTCATTGTATTATCTTTGTAAAAAATTATCAAAATATATCAGTCAAGAGATAAAGGATGAAGTAGAATTTGCGTATGAAAGAGCTGAAATATTACTCACACGATCTTCAGATATCTATAACATATATTTAACAGAGGTTCAAAATGAACTAAATAATATAATTAAAAAATTAACCTCAATCTCTTTTATATTCTTGCCGATAACGGCAATAGCAAGTATTTATGCAGTTACCTATGCAACTTTGCCATCAAATTTTTCAAGCATTGAATCTTTATATTTTTTATTACCTCTAGTTTTTCTTGGAATAATATTAACTATCTATTTAAGGAAAATAAAATGGTTATGAATATATAAAAGAATTTTAAAAATTACTCAATAAAATTTTTGTATAAATTATTGCTTTTCTTTGAACCACTCAGCAAATTTTTCAGCAAAATATGAAATGATTATGTCTGCACCTGCTCTCTTTATCGAATATAAAATTTCTAAAACTACATCCTTTTCATTGATCCATCCTGCTAATGAAGCAGCTTTTACCATTGAATATTCACCACTTACATTGTAGGCTGCTAAAGGGATATTAAAATTATCTTTAGCAATCCTGATCACATCCAAGTAGGATAATGCTGGTTTTACCATGACAATATCAGCACCTTCTGAAATATCAATCTGAATTTCTCTTAAAGCTTCTCTAACATTCCTATAATCCATTTGATATCCTTTTCTATCACCAAATTGAGGAGTTGAATATGCAGCTTCTCTAAAAGGTCCATAAAAACTTGAGGCATACTTTGCAGAATATGACATTATGATTGTATCTTTATAACCGTTGGTGTCTAATACTCTTCTTATAGCTTTAACTTGCCCATCCATCATTGCACTAGGTGCTACGATATCGGCTCCAGCTTCGGCATAAACTAAAGCAGCTTTAGAAAGCAATTCAATCGTATGATCATTATCTACAACTCCATTTTTAATTATACCACAATGTCCGTGATTTGTGTATTCACATAAACATACATCAGTTGCGATAATAACGTTATCAAAATTCTTTTTGATTTCTTTAACAGCTTTAGCAATGATTCCTTCTTTGGAATACGCTTCAGAACCTAAATCATCTTTATAATTAGGTATTCCAAACAAAATAAAGCTTTTAATACCCAGCTTCAAATTTTTTTCTATAAATTTTATCATTTTATCAATTGAATATCTATAAATTCCTGGCATGGAGTTTATCTCTTCAACTATGTTATACCCTTCTCTTACGAAGATTGGCAAAATAAAATCATCAACATTCAAATCCGTTTCTTTAACCAATTCTCTTATTTCTTTTCTTTTCCTTAATCTTCTCAACCTTATCTCAGGATAACTTTCAATCGCTTTTAATATTTCCATAAAATTTCTCTATTTCATTAATTAAATCATCGATCGTATATCTTTTTGGAACAATTTTCACTTTAAAACCAAATTTTTCAGCAGATTCCTTTGTAATAGGTCCAATGCATGCTACTGCACATTTATTTTTAACAATTTCTAAAGTATCTTTATCAAGAAAGTTAATCAGGCCAAGGATCATAGAAGATGAAGTAAAAATTACTAAATCGCAATTAATGATTTCGTTTTCATCATAATTTGATTTTACAAACGCTATTTGATATGCATATATTGTTTTCACTTGGAAACCTCTTCTAATTAATATTTTTTCTAACTCATCGTTTGATAATTTAGACCTTATTAGCAGAATTTTATTCCCTTGATTTAAAGGTAAATTGTTTCCTAGTTCATATGTTGTATAAATTTCAGGAATAAATGAAACATTAAAACCATGTTTTATGATTTCATTTGCTGTTTTAGAACCAACAGCAGCAAATTTTAACTTTAATTCGTGTAAATTTATATTCGAGGTTTCAATTCTATCAAAAAATAAATTTACACCTGTTTTCGAAGTAAAAATAATCCAATCGTACTTATCTAAGTTGCCAATTTCTTTATCAATATTATTCCAATCATTCAAAATGGACAACCTACCAACTTCTATGCTATTAACTTTAAAACCCTTTTCAATTAATTTGTTTTCAATTAATTCACTTACTCCTTTTATTTTAGGCAATAAAATTTTGAGGCTTTTAAACATCTAACTTATTTTTCAATTTTATAGCCAGATTTCTTCCCAAAATTTCAGGCTCATCTTTATTTCCGATCAATTCATCTTTTATAATCTCATTTCTTCCATTATCATATATGAACCCTGTAATTTTTAGAAATTCCCTTTCAAACCTAGCATAAGCTCCTAATGGTAAGTAACAATCTGCCCCCATTTCTAAAGCAAAGCTTCTTTCGCACTTAGCTGAGAGCATAGTTTCTTCATCGTTAATCATTCTTAATAGATCTATAATATCTTTTTCATCCTTCCTTACTTCCACTGCAATAATTCCCTGGCATATTGCAGGAATCATTTGATCGACGGAGAATATTTCTGTAATTCTCCAATCTTCTCTTATTCTTTTTAAACCAGCAACAGAAAGGACTATAGCATCCAAATCTTTCTCTAACAGCTTTCTTATTCTTGTATCAACATTACCATGAATTTCCACAACTTCAATATCTTTTCTTAAGTTGTACAATTGAACTTTTCTTCTAATACTGCTCGTTCCTATCTTTGCATTGATAGGTAGCTCTTGGAATCTCAAACCGCTTTTTGTTATAATACAATCTCTGGGGTCTTCTCTCTTTGGTGTTGCTGCAATGGTTAAATTTTCATCCAATTTTACAGGTAAATCCTTTAAACTATGAATTGCCAAATCTATGTCATTATTAAGTAATTTGTCTTCTATTTCTTTTGTAAAAGATGACTTCCCTTGAAGTTGTTTCCTTTTTTCAGGAGGAATAATATCGCCGCTTGTTTTTATTTTAACAATCTCAATCTTTATATCAGGATCAATAGTACGAATTAAATTAGCTACAATTTCTGCTTGAGATAAAGCTAATTTACTTCCTCTTGTTCCAATTCTAATGCTACTTCTTCTCAAAATCTTTCTTATCTAAAGGAAAAATTTCTTTAATTCTTTTAAGCCTTTCTTCAAGTTCTAGTATATTTTTACTGGATTTTAAATAATGTATGATTAGGTATAAAAATTTGTTAGTTATTCTTTTTGTCACTAAATCTGATAAAATTAAATATTCATTTCCAACATTCATTAATTTCTTTTCATATTTCTTTAATTCTTTTTTTCTAATATCCTCAAGATACATGTTTAAACTTGCTACAGTGTTGGATAACTTAGATACTAGAAGCCATTCGTAGAATTTCTTTGCTTCATTTTTTATCTCTTCTTCGATAATATTATATTCATCAGCTAGACCTTTTGTATAATGCTTACTCAGTTCAGAGATTTTGTCCAAATCATAATAAATAATATTTTTATTTTCCATGACTTTAGGATCTATGTTCCTAGGCATACCTAAATCAATTATTAGTTTATTTGTAGCATATCTGAGTTCGTCATACTTGAGTATATATTCGTCAGATGATGTAGAAGCTATTATTATGTTAAAATTGCTTAACATTTCCTTTGCTTTTTCATAACTAATAAAATGTACGTTACTATACTTTGATCTTTTAATTTCTCTTTTTGTTACGATGTATACTTTTTTAGAAATGCTTGATAGTTTATTTATCAATATTTTGCCCATTGCTCCATAACCAAAAACCACGCATTCAAGTTGTGTTTTATCTTTAAATATACGGTCAATCAAATCCATAGCTAAATCGCCCATGGATTTTTCGCTCTTTAATAAATCATATTTGTTTCTGAACTTTTTAGAGGTATTTAAAGCAGTTGAAAACAAAGATGTTAGCACTCCTTTTGAATTTTTTAATTTAATCTCATTTTTCCAAGCCTTTTTAACTTGTTCATGAATCTGAGGTTCACCTATTACTAACGAATCTAAGCCTGTACAAACTTTAAAAGCATGTTCAACAACTTTTAAATTTGTTAAAATATAAAAATGATTCTTTAAAAAATCTAAATTATTATTTCTTAACAAGCTGAAAAAATCATTAAGAGTAGCTTGTAAATTATTGGGAACTATATATAACTCAATTCTATTACATGTGATTATAGTTAAGCTTTCTTCTATGCTTTTGAATGTTCTTATTTTTTCGAGACCTTTTTGTTTTATCAAAAAATTATAAAAAATTTCTCGATATATGATCGGTGAGCTCTTAAATGAAATTCCTATCGTTAATAAATTTCTTTCTAAAATATCCTCTTGATTCTTTGCGATGATATCTGATTCCATCAATCGGTGATAAAATTAACTAAATGTTATATATTTATGTAGTAAACGTATCTATTTAGGTTTATACATTTTAAGAAACTTTTTTATAACTTATAATAAAATTTTTCTATGAATAAGCTAAGTCATATCCTTTTTAATTTTTCTCTTATCCTGCCTTTATATCTCTATTATTTATTTTATTTAAATGCGTATTCCCATGTCGTAATTTCAGGCATTTTTATCATAATTTTTTCAAATTATCCCGATATCGATATTAAATATATAGTAAGCAGAAATAGAAAAAGGATATTCTATTCAATTCTAATGTTACCTTTTATTCTATATAGTTTACTGATGAATAAGGGTAAAGTCACACATAGAGGTATAACACATAGTTTAACAGGCTTATTGATTTTTTCCAGTTTTACCATTATTACCTTTTACATGCTATATTTTTATTTTAGTCCAATTAATTCCTTAATTGCAAATTTTCTTGGTGATAAACTTATTAGCTTATCTCCTATCTTTGCTTATACATTTCATATTGTTGGAGATTCTTTAACAAAGGAAGGAATCCAAATTGGAAAAGTTAGGATTAGAGGAATATTGACTACAAATAAAAACGACTTAATTTTCACAATAACTTTTTTAATCCTTCAATTTTTAGCTTCATTTAGTCTGATAGATAGAACTATATTTTTATTCATGCTTTCATTCGCTCTAGATATAACAGCTCTTTCTTTCATTTATATAATTGCATTAATAGCTAAACTTTAGTTTAAAATAATTTTAAATGTAATAGCGAAATATTATTCAAGATGATTGAAATAATTAGCTATAGGCTTAAAAAGAGAATACTCGTATATGTTGCAACAGTTTTCGCTATGTTATTCTTATTGATTTTATTCTCTGAACTATGGATAAACATGGGTTTTGATATTAATCAAGTTGCTAGTGATTATAATAGCGTAAGAACACCTATAGCATCTATGGGATATATTTTTAGGATATTTGCTATCTTTTCTAATAATTATTTTATAGCTTTATTATTCATGATTCCAATATTAGATTTTTTATATCTTGTAGGAGTTATGTTCAATACTGCACTTTATTTTGCATATTTTTCTGTAGTAACTGCTAAGAGTGTAAATGCAAGCCCTTACACAATCGCACCGTTTATAGTAATTTCTCCTATACTTCAACCTTATCAATTATTCTTTGGTTTCTTTGAATTTCTAGGGTATGCTCTAACATTTTCGCAGGGTATTTACATATTAATATACTTGATAAAAGGAATTGTTAGTGGAAATATCAATGAACTAAAAAATGAAGGGATATATACAGTCTTTATTATTCTGTTTTCAGCATTCATATTATTTGCTGCAGCAACAATGGAATCCATATTCGTTTAATCAAACAATGAATAAAATTTAAAAATAAGCGCAATTAAATCATAAAATATGATCAGTTCCATTGAATTATCTTGGCTTATTATTTTATCACCTTATGTAGGTTCTTTAATTATTTTCTTACTGGGTAAAAAGCTTTATTCAGGTGGCGCCTATGTTGCAATTGGTTCAATTTTAATTTCATTATTGGTATCAATATATTTGTTTTTAAACATACCAAATCTTTCTGAAGGTCAATTAGTTCAAGGATACAATATTATACCAAATTTTACTGGGGGTAGCTATTCTATTCAAGGTTTAACTTTTTCATTGTATTTAGATAACTTAAGTGTATTAACAAGTATCATTGTTGCCTTAGTTAGTTTATTAATTTACATATTTTCAATAGAGTACATGAGAGGAGATCCAGGTATTGTAAGATATTTTTCTGAAATAACTTTCTTTTCTGCTTCAATGGAAGGATTAGTTCTTGCAAATAATATTATATTATTATTCCTATTTTGGGAATTCGTAGGTCTTGCGTCATATTTACTAATAGGATTTTGGTATGAAAGAGAAGAAGTTGCTGCTGCAGCAAAAAAAGCGTTTATTGTAACAAGAGTGGCTGATTTCTTTTTCTTAGCTGGGATATTGATATTATGGATAAACTTAGGTACTTTACCAAATGTTAATCAATTGATAAACGGTGAATATTCTGCATTAATAAATACTCTTAAATTAAGTACACTCGTTCCTTTATTATTCTTTATAGGGGCTATTGGTAAAAGTGCACAATTTCCTTTACATGTATGGTTGCCTGACGCAATGGAAGGGCCCACAACTGTAAGTGCTCTTATACATTCAGCAACAATGGTAGCTGCAGGAGCTTATCTTGTAGCTAGATTATATCCATTTTTTTCTTTATCATATATCAATTTGATTACTATTGCTGCAATTGGAGGATTTACTGCTTTTTTTGCTGCAACCATGGCAATTGTATCAAATGATATAAAAAGGATTTTGGCTTATTCTACCGTAAGTCAATTAGGTTACATGATGTTAGGCTTGGGAATAGGATTACCTGCTTATGCAATGATGCATTTATATTCTCATGCTTTTTTCAAAGCTTTGATGTTTCTTTCTGCTGGAGCAATAATTCATGAATTATCTACTAGAAACATATTTGAAATGGGAGGTTTATCAAATAAGATGCGTACTTCATATTATGGAATGCTTATCGGAGGTTTAAGCTTAATTGCAATACCTCCTTTTAGTGGTTTCTTTACAAAAGACCCTATAATTGAAGCTTCATTTGAAAATAATATTTATTTATTCTTATTTGCCTTTATAGGCTCTTTTCTAACAGCTATATATTGGTATAGATTAATGAACAGGGTTTACTTTGGTGAACCCAAATCTGAAAAAGCCAAGGAAGCAGGGCATGAATCTATGGAAATGAAAATACCAATATATATATTAATTTTCTTAGTAATCTCATTCGGTCTTTATATGTACTTTACAAATTTACCTTCAATTATAGGCGGGTCGGTATTAGAATTTTCAACATTTTCAATTATTTTTTCTTTATTTCTAGTTCTAACAAGTATTGCAGGGATATACATTTTTTATGCTTATGTATTAGGATATAAAACTGTTGTGAAAATAGCTGAGAGTAAATTTGGTAAATCAATTAGTTACATTTTACAAAAAGGATACTTTTTAGACACATTCTATGAAAAATTTGCAATTGTTTTAGGATGGTTAGCTGGTCAGGTAATGGATAAAATTGATGTAAACATAATTGATGGTTTCGTTAACTCATTAGCTAGTAGTACAAAGAATTTTGGCCTAAAGTTAAGGAAAATTCAAAGTGGAGATATAGAACAATACTTATTCATAGCATTTATAATGGCCATAATAATATTCACACTTAGCTTACTAATATGACATTAGAAGGAGAATTGTTATTTTGGATAGTTATAATACCTTCAATTGCAGCGATAATAGCATTAGTGCCTAAACCGAAATTATCGCATATTATCGTTATATTAACTAATATAATAACAACTTCAATTTCAATTTATCTTTGGTATTATTATTTAACGAACAAAACGCCTATTGTAGTAAATTATGTAATACCTTCATTTTCATCGATAAAATCTACCTATTATTTATATGGAGATGCTCTCAGTTTATCTTTAACTCTTTTGACAACCATCATAATGATATTCGTATCGCTTTCGTCAATAGTGGAAATAAAAAATTTAGTGAATATTTATAATTTCCTTGTTTTAATAACTGAAACTGGAATAATAGGAACATTCTTATCAAGAGACTTTATATTTTTCTTCATTTTTTGGGAAGTTGTATTAATACCAATGTTCTTTTTAATTGAACTATGGGGAGGACCTAGAAGAAGTTATGCTGCTATAAAGTTCCTTATTTTTACTCATATAGGGAGTGTAATAATGCTTTTAGGTATTTTTGTAGGATATGCATATGTAACACATAGCTTTTCATTCGATAGTTATCTTTCATTAATACCAAATTCTTTAGCTTGGATACAGAGTTTAATTTTTATAACTTTCTATATAGCTTTCGCAATTAAAATGCCCATACCACCTTTTCATACATGGCTTCCTGACGCTCACGTAGAAGCTCCTAGCCCTATAAGTGTTGTTTTAGCTGGATTGCTTCTTAAAATGGGAGGTTATGGTATGCTTAGAATTGCATTTCCAATGGCCTTACCTATTGCTAACAGCTCCTATTTTATAATTTCTTTAATTGCCGCTATATCTTCTGTATATATTAGTTATGTAGCTATGGTTCAAAAAGATTTAAAGAGAATGATTGCTTATAGTAGTATAACACAGATGAGCTTAGCTTTGTTAGCTATTTCTTCTTCATATTATTTCATTAATTCTAATCTTTCTTTATCTAACTTATTATATTCTGCTTCAGTATTTATCATGATCAGCCATGCGTTCATTGTAGGCTCATTATTTTTGCTAGCCGGAATTGTTCTCGAAAGAGCTGGTACAAGAAATATTCCAAGCTTGAGTGGTCTTAATAAATTGATGCCTAGATTTGCAATTTCATTAACATTGTCTTCACTGGGCGAAATGGGTCTTCCTAGTACCAGTGGATTTATTGCTGAGTTGCTCGTTTTATCTGGAATAATTCCTTATTTGAGGACAAGTCCACTATTTTTAGCGTTATCTGTATTAGTTATTGGGGCTCTTGCATTGACAACTGGATATTTTCTTCAAATGATAAAGAGAGTTTTATTTGGAAAACCAGTAAATCAAAAGAATATTGAGGATGCATCTCTATTTGAAATCATGAATCCAATTCTTTTGATGGTCATAAGCATTATATTAGGGCTAATGCCATTTTTAATTCTTAACGCGTTTACCTAAAGTTTATATTATAAAATTTTATTAATTTAAAAAATTCATGGAACCCAAATAATTTTTTATCAATTAAAGATAGGGATTTTCACTCTATTAATTTTTGTTATTTATTTTTAGATTGAGCTTAAGATATTGACAGTGGCATCTTGAAAGTTTGATTTAGGAATTAAATAATTTCAATTAAGCTTTTAATTTCTCTATCTCTTTTCTCATGATTTCCCATCCCTCTCTTAATGTTTGAGCCATGACTTTTGTTCCCGATATAGTCGTCATAAAATTCGTATCGCCGGCCCATCTTGGAACAATGTGCAGATGTAAATGATCTTCTAACCCTGCACCTGCTATCTTTCCGATATTCATTCCTATATTGTATCCCTGTGGCTTGTAGATTGCATCAAGAACCTTTTTTGATAATAGTAACCCCTTAACAATAGCATTCCATTCGTTACTTGTTAAATCTTCCAAATCTTTTTTATGATTTATTGGTGCAACCATTAAGTGTCCGTTATTGTAAGGATATCTGTTTAAAATTATTAGAATAAAGTCATCGATGTAAATTACAAGACTTTCAGGATCAGCGGGTCTTTTAGACGCATTACAAATGAAACATTCTTTTTTAGCATTATCTGAGCTTTTTATATATTCTAATCTCCATGGAGACCAAAGTCTATTCAGCCAACTCACTATTATTGTTTAAATGAATATTTCTATAAAATAATTATTATTATTTTGAAATAGTAACAAGCAGATTATTAAATTTAAAGTCTCTCTTTATATTTCGTTTCCCTTTCTCTAATTAAAGACGATGAAGCCGTTATTATATCAGATTTTGAATTAAACACATTTCTTGCTAATTCACCTATCCTTGAACCTTCTAAGCTGAATACCCTAAAGCATCTTGTACATATAAAATAATCTGTAGCAATGCCATTAGGTAGTATAAATCTCTTAGCTTTAAAACCGCAAAATGGACATACCGCAACTAAAGAGCTCATGATTATAATTTTTAACTTTAAAAATAGCATTTGTTTTAATTTAAAAAAAGTAATACAGAAGTAATACTTACTAAAGCTAAATTTTCTTTTATACAAAAGTGGTATATATTACTACAGAAATTAAAGCTCCTGTTAAATTTGCTAAAAAGTTTACTACATGGTTATTTATATATTTAAAACCTGAAACTTTTTCACATAAATTTCCGCATGTATGCTTTTCTTCTTCAGAAAAAGTTGCACAATATTTACAATAATAAATAGCTTGGATTGTTGCTCCTAACAAGCTGTCTATTAAGTTTGCTAATGTTGAACTTGTTGCAACTATAATTACGAGTAATATAATTCTATTCAATTGTTCTTGGATTATCAAGTAAGAAATAATGGCAAGTAAAGTAGCACTTAATGTCCCAGCTAGTGTTCCTAAAGTTGTAATTGCTCCGGATCTACCTTTTAATGTTTTCTTAAAATTTGTTATTAAAAATGGTTCTTCTTTAGAGGTTATACCTATTTCTGTGCTTACTGTATCACATAAGAATGAAGCATTTGCAGTTACATATCCAATTGTAAATAAACTTGCATGCATAGTTCCTTCTAAAATGCTAAAGATAAGTATGGGTAATCCATTCGCTAATACATTCTGCCAACTTCTTATCGCCTTTTTGCGTGTTACAAATTTTATTTCTATTTTTTCTTTAATTTTATATCTTGTAGCAACATTCGCTATAAAAAAAGCAATTATGATAATCAAGAAGAAACTCGTTCCGTTAAAAAATAGTATTATAAGTCCTATTATATTAGCTAAGACTGCACCCGATACAGTGAGGTATTTTTTCCAAACAGCAAACCAGCTTAGTAATAGAGCAAAGATTAATAAGATAATCGTTAATTCATCAAACATACTATTTATAGGATAATTAATTCCTAGTATATTACATTTTCTCTAAAGGTGTTAGACCAATCAGATTCATCGCATTTTCTAATACTTGTGAAATTACTGTTACAAGCTTTAATCTAAAGCTTCTAGCAGGTTCATCTGCATTTAATACAGGATATTTTTCATAGTATGAATTGAATAAATCACAAAGTTCTCTAAGGTATAGTGCTATAAATTGTGGTTGTAGAAGGTTTGCAGACGTTCTTACAACTTCTGGAAATTTTGCTAGCGTTTTTATTAATTTAATTTCTTCTGAAACAGGTGTATACCCTTTAAAATCTCGTAGTAAAATATTAATTCCCTTTCTTATTATTCCTCTTGTTCTTACATACGTATAAACGATGTAGACACCGCTATCACCATCCAGTCTTAATGTTTCATCGAAATCAAAGACGATAATTTTGTTATTATCTGGTTTTGTTAACGCATATCTCAAGGCTGAAATCGCTAATCTATCACTTGTATAATCAATCCAATCTTTATCTTCATTTGGATTGTTCTTAACTACAACACTCATTATTTTTTCCTTCAACTTATCCAATATGTCATCAACGTCAAAATATAATCCTTTTCTACTAGACATATGAACTATTTTTTCTTTAACATTGTAACCGAGAGCTTTTGCAGCTTGATTTGATAACGCCACAACTTCATATTTATAATGAATATACCTTTTTTGAAGATCTTCTCCACCTATGTAGTAAAGTATAGATTTGATGATATCTTGTAATCTTGATTGTCTTGCATCTATTACTGAAATTGCAATATCTGCTGAACCAAATTTGTCATTGTATTCACCATTTACATCCGTTTCATATAATAATTTTGGCTCTTTCCACCTTACTTTATATTTGAATTTTTTTGATGTCAAACCCAATTTCCAAAAAGCATATGCTATATCTTTAGCTAAATATGTAGATGTTCCATCAGATCGGATCAATATTTTATCAGTTTCTTGTTCATGACCTTTAATATATTCGCTTTTAACTACAATACAACCTTTGTAATTACCTTCTTCTTCTTTTTTAATAATGTTCAAAGATTTAAGCTTTTCAAGAGCCTCATTTAATAAATCGAACTTTATTATATCGCTTTCCCAATTAATTAAATCAAAATAAGCACCTATCCTTGAACAAGTTTGAAGTTGACCTTCTAATACTTTATTAGCAATTTCTTTGCTTAGCCTTGCCAATTCACCTTTTTGAGAATCAATTTCTTCGATAATCCTTTGTTTCTCTTTTAAAAGTTCAGGATTTTTTTCATATTCTTTATTAACACTAACATAAATTACATCTCCACAATATTTATCAAATTTAGTCGAAACTTCTTTTTGAAATTTCATTTTAGTTATTCCTAAAATTAAATCTGCCATTTGGGAGCCAGTATCATCTACATAGTTTAAGACTTGAACGTCGTAATTAACAAAACTCAAAATTCTAGCTAATGAATCACCTAAGCATGTATTTCTTGCATGTCCTATATGTAATGCCTTATTTGGGTTAGCGTTGGTATGTTCGATAAGAACTTTCTTGCCTTTCCCTATGTCTTGTTTTCCATAGTTATTTTTTAAATTTAAAATATCATCAATAACGCTTCTTGCAAAAATCTCAAAATTCGAATAAAAATTAATATAGCCGTTTACAGCTCTTACATCTTTTATTAAATCATCATCCTTTAATTGTTTCCTAATTTCTGACTCTAATTCTTTCGCTAGTTCAACAGGATTTTTAGAATATCTTTTAGCAAGCTTAAAACAAATTGTAGTAGATAAGTCACCAAATTCGTCTATCAATGGTATTTCAAATGGAATTTCTTCTTCCTTTATAATGGATCTAAGAAGCTCTGAAGCTCTTTGTTTTAATTTTTCGTATGTCAATTCAACATTATAATTGTAAATCATTAATATTTAAAAGATGTTGAGGCTCGAACGCTGCGTGGGATCATCATCTTTTGTAAGCCCTTTCGAGCTCTCTCATTGCCTTTTAAATTATAATTTTTGAAATATTAAAATTTTCCAAGCGAATACTTTTTATATTGAAAGAAACAAAAATAATTTTATGAATAAAGAATGGCTTATTACATTGATTTTCTTCTTTTTGGGTGCTGTTTTTATTTCATCTTCAATTGATTTTAACTATTTTAATCTAATACCTGAGTTAGTAAAGAAATTAATTGAGCCAATAACACAAGGCATATTACCATGAGTAAAGAAAAGAAAATCCTAGGAATTGAATCATCGCATAAAAGAGCTATAAGAAAGCTATATACATTAAGGGCGAGTAGATTTGCAATTCAAGTAATTTTTCTTATAATAGCAAATGAAAGTTTAAATCTTTTGTTACCGTTACCTGTAATAGGCTTATCTTATCCTTGGACTTCTTTTCCCAGTGCATTGGATATGTTGCAAGCAATGATAATACTTTTGATACCGCCATTATTACCGCTAGGCTCTATAATTTTTTTTAATGCATTATTTGGTAGAATATTTTGTGGTTGGATATGTCCCTTCGGATTTGTACAAGATGTTATACATTATTTAACTTCATCAAAGAACTTCATAAAATCTTCTTTACATTCTAGATTGAAATACATAAAATACATTATAGCTGTTTTTTCAATATTAATCTTTATTGGATGGGCTTATTTAGACTCAATCAACCAATTAAATTCTTTAGCTTCCACATATGGAAGAGGAGTAGCCTTGATGCCATATACATCATTTTCACCAGATGCTACATTATTTGGTACTTTACTTTTTATTTTCAGTTTAGGTATTTTGCCAAATTCGATCGGCAGCTTTTTTAGCTCGTTTAATGCTGCAATTTTCATACGATATTTGATATTAATACTTGTTTTATTAGCATGTAGCAGAGTGACAAGATTTTGGTGCAGATACGTTTGCCCTATGGGTGCAATAAATGCTACATTTTCAACAAGAAGCGCATTGGGAATTTATAGGGATGTAGGTAAATGTGACGATTGCGGAATTTGCAATAAAATTTGTCCAGTTCAGATTGATGTTGTTAATGCAAAACTGGGCAGAATAGATAGTAAAGAATGTATCATGTGTTTTGAATGTGTAGCTGCATGCCATACAAGAGCATTGAATGTAACTTTCAAGCGTAGATGATTAAAAATATTTTCTTATGAAACTATCAATTATAGTATCTAAAGTTTTACTACCTTTCTCCCTTAAATAATAATTAACTTTTACAACAGGCTTGTTTATTTTTAAGTACCTTGATAGATCTGAAGTTGTTCCTAATACAACTGCATCGCATTTTATAGAATTAATGGTTGCTTCAAGATCTTTTAATTGATCGGGATTATAGCCTATTGTTGGCAATACTTTTCCAATATGCTGATATTTTTGATATATTTCGTGGAAAATTCCTTTAGCATATTCTTTCGGATCTACGATTTCCTTTGCTTTATAATTTAACGCTGCAATGTAACCAGCACCATACGGTACTTGCCCATGAGTAACAGTTGGGCCGTCTTCTACAACAAGAACTGTTTTACCTTCTATTAATTTTGGATTATCAACTTCTATCTCAAACGATGCTTCTATGATTTCAGCTCTTTGATTTAATTTTAGTACATTCTCTCTGGTTTTTTTTACATTTTCAGGACTTGCGGTATTTATTTTTGTTATAACTATTACATCAGCCAATCTTACATTAATTTCACCAGGATAAGATTTTTCGTGTCCTAATCTGAAAGGATCAACGGCTGTAATCCATAGATTGGGCTTTATAAATGGCGCATCATTATTACCTCCATCCCAAATTATTAAGTCAAATTCTTTTTCTGCTTCTTTTACTATTTTAAAATAATCTATACCTTCAAAACAAGTTATATTTTGCTTCAAATAATTTTCAAATTCTTCTTTTTCTTCAATAGTTAAATTTAACTTGTCAACATCTTCCAACTTGTTCATTTTCACAACTACGGTTTTCTCAAAATCACCATAAGCCATAGGATGTCTTATTATGCAAAAATTAATTCCTTTCTCTCTAAGTAAGCTAACTATTTTCCTTGAAATTGTACTTTTACCTGCACCTGTCCTCGAAGCTGTAATAGCAATTACAGGTTTTTTTGAGATTATCATAGTTCTTTCTGGGGAAATTAACCTGAAATCAGAACCATTACTTAACGAAATACTTGCTTTGCTCATTACATCATCATAAAGTAAATCACTATATGCTAGTATTGTTTCATCAACTTTCAATTTCTTTATTAAACTGGGAAGTTCTGATTCATCATAAATAGGAATTCCTTGTGGATAAAGGCTTCCGGCTAGAGTCAGAGGAAAAACTTTGTTTGCAATTCCGGGTATTTGTGCTGCTGTAAAAGCTACTACATTATATTCTTTATCATCTCTAAATAAAGAAATAAATGTATGAAAATCTCTTCCACCAGCTCCTAATATAATAATATTTTTTGCCATGCTAGAAATATGTAAAAAAATCTATAAATAAAATTCGTTTTTCGTAAAGCTACATATAAATGCCTATTGGCTTTTCAGTTCTTCTTTGTATACCTCTTCTAAAAGTCTTTGACATTTCTTCATAATATTTAATGTCTTCCAATGATAAACTTGGCCCTACATTTTTCAAAGCTTCCTCAAAGTGTTTCTTTGCAACGGTTAAAGGATTCGTTCCTTCTCTTATTGCATTCATAGCTGCTTCTCTGCACAATGCTTCAAGATCAGCTCCAGTATAACCTTCAGTTTTATTAGCTATTTCTTTGAGGTCAACATCCAACGCTAATGGCATTTTTCTTGTATGAATTTGTAATATTTGGAATCTTGCATCTACATCTGGCGGTGGGATGTAAATGATTTGATCAAATCTACCAGGTCTCAGCAATGCTGGATCGAGTATATCAAGTCTATTTGTAGCTCCGATTACGACTACATTTCTTAATGACTGGATGCCGTCCATTTCTGTAAGCAATTGATTAACCATTCTTTCTGTTACACCGGAATCTCCAAGTCTACTACCTCTCATAGGAGCAATTGCATCAATTTCATCAAAGAAAACTATACAAGGTGCAGATTGCCTTGCTTTTCTAAATATTTCTCTTATACCTCTCTCCGATTCTCCTACCCACTTACTCAATAATTCAGGTCCTCTTACTGCTATAAAATTGGCTTCACTTTCTGTTGCAGCAGCTTTAGCTAGTAAAGTTTTTCCAGTACCGGGTGGACCAAATAGTAATATACCCTTCGTAGGCCTTATTCCTGCATTTTCAAATATTTCAGGTTTTCTAAATGGAAGTTCTACAGCTTCTCTTAGTTGTTGTTTAACCTTTTCTAAGCCGCCAATATCTTCCCAATGAACTTCAGGCACTTCTACTAATACTTCTCTGAGTACTGATGGCTGAACTTCTTTTAGCGCTGCCTCGAAATCTTCTTTAGTGACTTTCAATTTTTGAAGTGTTTCAGGAGGTATAACACCTTTCTCTAAATCTATTTTTGGTACAAATCTTCTTAAAGCATACATAGCAGCTTCTCTTACCAATGCAGCGATATCTGCACCGCTAAAGCCATGAGTTATTTGAGCAAGTTCGTCCAGGTCAACATTAGAATCAAGTGGCATATTCCTTGTATGAACGATAAGTATTTCTTTTCTTCCCTTTTTATCTGGCATACCAATAACTATTTCTCTATCAAATCTACCAGGTCTTCTTAGTGCTGGATCAACAGCTTCAGGTCTATTAGTTGCAGCTATAACTATTACATGGCCTCGCTTTTTCATACCATCCATTAAAGATAAAAGTTGTGATACAACTCTCTTTTCAACTTCACCAACAACTTCACCTCTATGGGGAGCAATTGCATCAATTTCATCTATAAATATAATTGCTGGTGCATTCTGCTCGGCTTCTCTAAACACTTCCCTTAATCTTGCTTCAGACTCTCCATAAAATTTACTCATAATTTCAGGTCCATTTATTGTTATAAAGTAAGCTCCGCTTTCACTTGCAACAGCTCTAGCTAGTAAAGTTTTACCAGTACCAGGTGGGCCTATCAATAAAACTCCTTTTGGAGGATCTATTCCTAATCTTCTAAATAATTCAGGATGTTTTAGTGGTAATTCTACTATTTCTCTAATTTTAGCCTTTGCTTCTTCCAAGTCACCTATATCTTCGAACGTTACAGCAGGAGCTATTATTGCTTCTTCTTTAACAGGTTCTTCACGAATAGTTATTTCTGTTTGGTCTGTAACAATTGCTGCAGGTCCAGGATTCACAGATATAACTGCAAAACTAAAAACGCTTCCAAGACCTACGGCTATATTTATAATATCTCCTTTAGTAACAGGTTTAGGATTATAAAAATGTCTCTCGAGTAATCTTGACCTCGCATAAGAAATAAAATCTGGCGGTATTGGTTGATTAAGAGGTGCCAATATTACCTTTGTTGCGTTTTTCAATTTTGCAGGCTTAAGAGTAATTATATCACCTAATCCAACGCCTGCATTCTTTCTTGTAGTTCCATCCATTCTTATAATCGTTCTATCTGTATCATGCTTTAGTGGCCAGACCAATGCATGCGTTGTTTTTTTACCTGATATTTCAACCACATCTCCTGGAACTAAACCCAATTCATTCATTGTTTCTCTACTTATCGATACATAGCCTGTACCAACTTTATCAGGTTCAGCATCCATTACAGTTAATTCTATTGATTTAACTTCGCGAGTGCTCAATTTATATCACAATAAATTATAGATTATAACTGATATATATTATATAATTTTAGTTTTATTTTCTACAAGTAGTTATAATAAATATTAATCTTATTCATTAAAAAATAAACAATGGAAGCAATTATAAATCCAAAGGATATTGAAAGAATCAGAAAACAAGTAGGTTTAACTCAGAAGCAATTAGCCAAACTTAGTAGAGTGAGTCAATCTCTTGTAGCTAAAATAGAAAGAGGCGATGTTGATCCTTCCTTTAGTAAGATAAGGGCGATTTCAAATGTTCTTTTAAGCAAGTTAATTACAAATACAAAAAAAGTTTCTGATATCATGAGCAAGAATTTAATTTATGCCACTCCGCATGAAAAAGTCAAAGATGTAGCAAAAAAAATGGTCGAGAATGGAATATCCCAAGTTCCTGTAATCAACGACAACAGAGTTGTGGGAAGCATTACAGAAGAATTAATTCTACAAAAGGTTGTTAACGAAAAAGATAAAACAAGGATATACGAGCAAACGGTGGATAAAATAATGGCTCCACCCTTTCCAATAATTCCTTCAGATACGCCGATTGAATTTATTCTGCCATTGTTAATTAATTTTCAAGCATTGCTTGTTTCGGAAAATGGTAAGATACAAGGAATTATAACAAAATCTGATATTTTGAAACTCTCATAATATTCTAAAATTACATAAATATTCTTGATGTATTTATGTTACTCATAAACTACTAAACATAAGTTATATGGATATTATAACAACATATTTACCACAAAAAACAGTTAGTGAACTACCCGTTGAATTTGTTGAAAGGAAAGGGAAGGGTCATCCAGATTCGATATGTGATAGTGCTTCAGAAGAAGCAAGCATCGCACTTTCGAAATATTATTTGAATAAATATGGAAGAATTTTGCACCATAACGTAGATAAAGCTGTATTAGCTGGAGGGCAGTCAAGGGTGACATTTGGGGGTGGAGAAGTTATTGTTCCTATTTATTTATTATTAGTAGGAAGAGCAGTAAAACAAGTTGATAGTGAACAAATCCCTGTTGATGATATTGTTGTAAGGGCAGTAAATGATTGGATCGGTAAAGAAATGAGGTTCTTGAAACCTGATGTTCACATAGTTATAGATACTAAGATTAGACCTGGAAGTCCTGATTTAGTTAAAAATTTCGAAAAATCTTATTCCATTCCTTCAGCAAATGATACAAGCTTTGGTGTAGGATTCGCGCCTTTTACAGATACAGAATTAGTAACATTAAAAGTTGAGCAGCATTTAAACAGTCCTAAGATTAAAGATGAATATCCTGCCATAGGAGAAGATATTAAGGTTATGAGTATTAGAAAAGAAAATACATTAAAATTGACAATAGCTTGCGCTTTAATATCTAAATTTATTTCTAATGTTGATGAGTACGAAAAATACAAAAATATTGTGAAAAAAGAAGTGGAATATATTGTAGAACAAAATACAAAGCTTAAACCCGTAGTAACGGTTAACGCAGCTGATGAATATAAAAAAGGTATTTATTATTTAACTGTTACTGGAACAAGTTCAGAGCATGGAGATGATGGTCAAGTAGGAAGGGGGAATAGATTTAATGGATTAATAACCCCATATAGAAACATGACGCTTGAAGCTACTACTGGTAAGAATCCATTAACACATCCAGGTAAGCTATATAGTATCGCATCACAAAGAATATGCAATAAAATTTTGGAAGAAAGCGAAGATGTTAAAGAAGTTTATTGTTATATGGTAAGTAAAATAGGTAATCCTATAACAGAACCCAACACTGTACACTTAAAAATCATTCCTTATAATAAGGGTCCTGATGAAGGAACAATACAATCAATTGTTAATGAAGTTGTTGAACAAGTTCCTCATTTATGGAAAGATATAATTGAAAAGAAAATATCTTTATTTTAAAAATTAACAAATTCTTGAAACTCTAATATAGCAGATTTAACTAATTTTACAACGTTTTCCACATTAGAATATTTTGTAATACTTGTAGGCGAATGAATATACCTTGCAGGACAAGAGATTACTAAAGATGGAACCCCATTCTTTGATAGATGAATTTCTCCAGCATCTGTAGCCCCGAACGATGGCTTTTTAATTTGGTATTTAATGTTATATTTTTTAGCAACTTCTATAAGAAAATCAAAATATTTTTTATTTGCAATGAATCTTTTATCCATTACAGTAATTGAAGCTCCATCTAATAATTTTGTTGGCTGCATGTTTTCTTCAATACCTGGTAAATCTCCAGCTGCAGTACATTCGATTATAATAGCTAAATCAGGATTCAACTGATTTGATACAATTCTTGCACCTCTTAAACCAACTTCTTCTTGAACTGTAAAGCATAGAATAACTTCATTATTGATTTCTTTTGCAAGTTCGCTTATTTGAAGCAAAGAATAACATCCTACTCTATCATCCAACGCCTTTGAAATTATAACGTCATCATTGAAGATAAACTCACTGTATGGTGTAATAAAAGTACCTACATTAATGCCAAACTTATTAAGCTCCTCTTTTGTATATCCAGTATCAATCCACAAATCTTTTAATCTGTAAGGTTTATCTTTTTCTTTTTCTTCAATCATGTGCGGAGGTATTGAACCAATTGTTCCTATAATATCTATTATACCTAACAATTTTACTTTCATAGAAGGAAGTATCCTTTCATCCCATCCACCCAACTCTACGAACTTTATAAATCCCTCATTTGTTATATGCTGTACCATAAAACCGACCTCATCCATATGTGCAACAAGCATTATTGCAGGCTTATTTTTCTTTTTATTCGATACTATTAAATTACCTATTTTATCTGTATACTTTTCGAATTCTTCAGGCAAGTTCTTGATTATAAAATTTCTTATTCTATCTTCGTATCCTGGAGGGCCATCCAATTGGGCTAATTGTTTCAATGTTTCAATCATATGTTATTATTGTTATTCTTCTCAAAAAAATTTGATAGATCTTAGTAAAGCTATAAACCTTCTTCTGAAGCTTTTATCTAAAGACAAAATTAATGGAAGATATATTATTATATACATTAACGCATAAAATAAAGCTACTCCAATTTGATAATAAATTGGTCCAAGGACAGTATATGGTCTAATTAAAAAAATTACAATTCCAGAGATCAATGATATTATTGAATACTTCAAAGCTTGAACTAACGGAAAATGAAATTGAATATACTTTTTAGCTAACTTAAATCTTAAAATAAATGAGAATATATAAGTAGCTAACCATGCTATTGACCAGAATATTGCAACTTGATAAGCTTCTAAGTTTAAGTTTTTTGTTATAAAAATAATTAATGTCAAAAATATGTATTGAAGAATTAAAGAATACAAATCTACTTTAAAGTTAGAAAAAAAGGCGCTATCTTTAAAGTTCAATTTACTTTCCACTTCAATATCTGATCTTTCAAAACCTAATATAGCTTGACTTAAAAGATTGCTTAGATTTAAGAATATAAAAGAAAAAGCAAGTATTATTGCTGCGTTATATGAAAGTACGTAAATAGGTCTAAATATTGAAATTATAAGGTTACCTTCCGCAAATACTAAAAAACAAATTAATGTTGTGTATAGAATATTTGTTTTTATTGCCTGTTCTAATTGTTTTACATCTCCTTTGCTTAAGAACTCCCTATAATATACATTAGTAAAAGCTTGAACGTAATTTATACTGTTTGAAACGACGTAAGCAGTTCTAAAAAAAGCTATAGGTAACGTAGAAAATAATAATAATCCCATGAATACGCTATCATTTAAAGCAAGAATACTTATAAGACTTACAAGAACAGGGTAGTACCACAGCCTTTTGATAATATTTCTTAATTTTATATTCCTGTTGTTAGATTCATTCGATTTAAATCTTAAAATAGCTCTAATTTGGTATGGTAATGAAACAACGATCGATAATATTATTACAACGATGAGTAATTCAACACTGATATTAAAATAAGTTAAATAAATTAACAATAAAAGTATAAAAAATCTTGTTATAGCTTGAATAAAATTTGTTACATAATAATTTACAACGTTAATGCTGAAAGATAGGCTGTTTAATACTGCACTGATCAGCACAATTGCTATATAAATTGTTCCTGTTAATATTATAGATTGGTTAAATGAAAATACATTTCTTAAATAGAATAAAATAATGAAGAAAATTACACTTTCCAAAGTAGTAAAGATAAATCCTATCAAAATAGCTTCTTTTCTTATATCATTGTTTCTCGCTAAATACCTAGTAGCAAACCAGGTATCAATATTTATTAATATTAAAGAATATTGTGCAAGTGCTAAAATAAACTGATATAAGCCATAATCAGCTGGTTCTAATTTTCTAGTTGCCACAATAGTTACGCCTGTTAAAAATAGCACTGTCATAACATTAAATAATAGAGATAATCCTCCTTTTTTCAAAGTGGTGGGCAGCTCTTCCATTAACTAAAGCAAATTAGTTAATTTCATTTATAATACTTACTTTCAAAAAACTTAATTATCTATTATTAGTAATTTTATAAGTGAATAAACGAAATCTAGTATATTCATTGATTTTAGCTATTGGAATAATTATTACATTATTAATGTCTCAAATGGTGAATGTTCAGCTATTTAGCATATCACAAGTATCAGCCAATTCCTCACAAAACACTACACAAAAAGAAAAGATAAATCAAACTCAATATAATTCGAGCCAGATATCCAATCCAAATATAAAAAAGTTCAATTTGATTCTGTCAGAAGATGATAATATTTACAAATTTTCCACTTATATCATATACTATTTAGTTGTTGTATATATAATCGATTCAAGTCATCCGAATAAAACTATTGCTACTTTAATACTTACAAGAGGACATACATATCTGATATCATTATTTGAAGGTGATTATATTATACTAGCAAACTTAGAGATTAGTGCTCCAGCTTCGAATAACATTCCAATAGATCCTAAGTCACAATACTTAATTTTGTTGAATATAAGATTCCCTGTAGCAAAATTGTCTTTACATGCTGATTCCCAACTAAAAATAATATTTAATGTAACTAATCTACCAGTTCTTTCAACAGATTGGTATGCTTCTATTCATAATCTAAATTCCAATATTATTAATGTGTCAAAATTTTATTCAATTACCTATTCTAATCCAATATTATTTATGAATAATTCAGGTTATAATTTCATCACAAGTCTATTTTATGTAGATAACATAATTGTATCTGTTTCAAATAATGTTATCACATCCTTAAATTATGCAAGAATTAATTATGATCAATTGCTTTATTCTACAGGTGTAAATATAAACTTGAATTATACCAATAAAGTTAACATTTTAGCGATATATTATAAATCTGTATTTATAGTTTCAGGATGACGTTTATTTATATTACATTGTTTCAAATAATTGATTTACAAACATTAAATCTATTATTCTATATCTTATCAGTAATATTAATTATTCTCATTGCTTTTTATTTTGTACAAAGATATAGAATAAAGAAGAAAAAAGAAGAGATAATAGCTAAGTCATATGTATCAGAAGAGAAAAAAATTTTAGATCAAATTTACGAAACTTATTTAGAATATTATAAAAAAGGTTTATTAAAGGAAGCAATAATTAAATCCTATAATTCTTTAAGAGATTTCATTATAAAAAAATATAATATAAAATTTGATCAAAACGAAACTGAGAGGGAAATATTGATGAATTATTATTTGAAAATAACAGAATTAAATCCAACTATGAGTAGCTTGTATCAAATTTACGAGAAGACAAGATTTGGAAATCAAGAACCAAATATAGAAGAAATGGAAAAATACAAGGAATATTTATTGATGATAGTAAATAAGTTGGTGCCTTAAAATGTTAGTTGCTGAATTTCTTATTTTATTTTTTATCGTGCTTTTTAGCATAATTATTTTTATATATAGAAAATATGTTGCTTCAATAACAAGCATAGGAAAAATAAAAGAAGAAAAAAAAGGTTATGAAGGGGTTATCTGGAGAAATATTCGAAATTATGTTGAAGAAGGAAAGTTTAGCATCTATACAGTCTCAGAGATAATGAAATTTAATGTTGATTATTTTTATAAAAAAGGAAATATAGATAATTCAATGTATAAATCTATTTTAAAGAAAATAAATAAAATTATTAAAGGAAAATTTGTATTAAATAAGAAAAGAATCTTTATTCAATTACTAAATGAATACATTAAAATAAAAAATGACAGAAATAGCTGAAATAAAAAACGCATTTGAGAAATTGAAAGATTCTGTTAATAAGTTTGTCATTGGTAAAGATGAGGAGCTTAAATATCTTTTCATTGGTCTATTAAGCAAAGGGCATATATTAATTGAAGGAGTGCCAGGTATTGCTAAAACTTTATTAGCAAAAGTATTTGCATCAAGCCTAAGTTTAAAATTTAAAAGAATTCAATTTACACCTGACATGTTACCATCAGAAATTATAGGTTCATTCATTTTCGATGTGAAATCTCAATCGTTCGTATTTTCTGAAGGCCCTATTTTCACCAATGTTGTATTGGCTGATGAGATAAATCGAGCTCCTCCTAAAACTCAATCAGCACTTTTAGAAGCAATGCAAGAATACCAAGTAACGATAGGTGGGATAACAAAAAGACTAGATGATATTTTCTTTGTGATAGCAACACAAAATCCATTAGAATTAGAAGGTACATATCCATTACCTGAGGCTCAATTGGACAGATTTATGTTTAGAATAGTAACTAAATACCCAAAAGAAGATGAAGAGCTAAAAGTTCTTAAATTATATAGTTCTAAAGTAGAGTTTAATATAGAACCCGTTGTAACTAAAGAAGAACTTGTAAAATATATGAAATTCATTGAAGATTCGGTTTATTTATCCGATGAAATAAATAGATATATTTTAGACATAATAAAGCAAACAAGGAATGATGAAAGATTGACCTTAGGAGCAAGTACAAGGGCTGCAGTTTTACTTGCTAAAGCTTGTAAGTGCCTCGCAGCTATTAACGGTCGAGATTATGTCATTCCTGATGATGTCAAAGAATTAGCTTTTGCAATTTTAAATCATAGACTTATTCAATCAGTTGACTATAGTAGATTAAACTCTACTATGAAATTATTTAATTTATATTCAGACATCGAAAATTTGATAAATGATTATCTAAAAAAGTCTATGCCACCTAGGTAATGATTACAAACATAGGATACACATATATTTCATCAACTGCCTTTTTATTAACAATTAGCTATTTCTTAAATTTGAGTTGGCTATATTATTTTTCTTTTGTTGCCCTTTTACTAATTCTATTCGAAGCAATTATCTTTTATTCTAATAAAAGGAAATTGAAAAACTTATCTATAAAGAGAGAGATGCCTGATAAAGTTTTACAAGGAGATAAATTTGAAGTATTTCTAAAGATAATTAATAAAAATAATACAAAAGTAGGTTTTCTAATCATTAAAGATACAGTCCCTTATGGTTTTCAATTAGAAGAAGGTCATATAATTTTTTATGGTGAATTGGAAAAAGGAGAGAATACAATGAAATATATAATATATGCTTATCAGAATGGATTGCACGAGTTTAGCGATGTTGATATGAGCTTATACGACCCATTAATGCTTTTTGTTCATAAAAAAAGCTATAAAATAAGAACAAAAATCAAAGTTATTCCTCGTACTTTCAAAATATCAAGAATTCCTTTACTAAGTAACATGATAGGAACAATATCAGTCCATACATGGAAAAGAAAAGGTTTTGGATCAGAATTTTATAGCATAAGAGAATATGAGTACGGTGATGAATTAAAAAACATTTCTTGGAGAAGTGTTGCCTTATCACCTGAAAGAAGATTATACACAATACAAAGAGCAGAAGAATCAAAATCCCTTTTCATTTTGGCAATAGATGTTAGCAAAACAATGAATGAAGGTATTGAAAAGTATAGAAAATTTGACGTAATATCAACAAATGTAAGCAGCTTTGCAGAATTCGTTCTTAGCAATGGAGATGAAATACATTTGTATTTATTTTCTAAAGATTACTTGAAAAAAATAGAGTTGAAAAAGAAAGAAGATTTATATTACATGTTTGAAATATTAGGCGAAATTTATCCTTCCAATGAAAAAGATTTTACATTAATCTCAAATGAGTTGAAAAGAAATTATCCAAGTAAATCTCAAATAGTTTTAATTTCAGATACTAATATAAGTTTACAAGATTTTTCTTATTTAACTAATCTAAACAATATTTTTGATTTAAATCTAATCGTACTTGAATATGTCCACATACCTTATTATGATGCTATCTTAAAATCTTATTTAGATTATATTTCAATATCCTTTGAAAATACTAAATCTCAAATTTCTAAGTTGAAAATTAAAATAATTCCCATAAGTAACTTAAATCTTACTGTCACACTATTAAAATTGTATCTATTACAAAAATCAATCGTATTTCAATATACAAGATGAAGAAGTATTTATACTATCTGATGTTTCTACCTATAATTTTATTCGAAATCACCATATTAAATTTAGAGTTAAGTTCTTATTATTCAGTAATTCTTTGGAATGTTTTGCTATACATAATCCAGTATCCTTTTAGTGTATTTGGGTTTACAATGTTGACTGGCTTATTGTATCAAATTCTATTCCAGATTAAAATAAAAAAGAAATTTTTCAATAATATAGCTTTGATCTTATTTTTAATATCTAGCTTTATACCAATTTCTATCTCAATAAATTATATTAGTAATGTAAAGATCTTTACTGAATATTTAACATTTCCCTTGATAAGCTATACAGTTTTCTTTCCTATAGTTTATCTTCTAAATTTACTAATTCCTTCAACTAAACAAAATAACCCTTTTAATTTGCCTATTGCCTTTCTGATTATTTATGTTTACATTACATTTATGAATTCAATCTATCAACAAATGCAAGTAAATATCATGAATGTTCAGGAGTTAGGGATTCTAGAAGTTAATATAATAACGCAGTACTTCTTAATGTTTTATTCTCTATTTACTGGTCAGCCTCTAGCTAACATAAATAAAAACTTAATGACCTCATCAATTCCACAACTTACATTAGATCAATTAGCTTTACTTATGCTCTCCTTCATCATCTATTTCTCAGTCTCAATAATTTACAATAGGTTAAGTTCAGAAGAGATTGTAATAGAAAATTATTTTAAATTGGCTTATTCTAACTATGGCTTTTCAAATATTCTAAAAAATCTTTCTATATTACTTTTACTCTCAGGAATATTTTCTTTTTTATTGATATATTATGTGGCATTTACTTTCAGCTCGTCATATAATCTTGTTTTATCAACAATTGTAATCCCTGTTTTATTAGTAATAGTGATATTGATTTTGACAGCAAAATGAAGTTGTTATTTATATTATTAACGTTTATAATAACTCTTTCATTACTTCATTTTAGTTCAGCTCAGAATAATTTTGTATTTCTTGTAGGAACTTCTCCATCATCTATGTTAAATGTCACCTTTGGAAGTTTGCAATTGGTATATGGAGAAAGCATATGGATAGCTAGCAATCAAAATTTAAAAATAGAATTATTTAATCCTTCAGACATACTTGTTACTAAAACTTTTTATCAACTAAACTTAAAACCATTAAAATTGTATTATTTCTCTTCTAATTCAAGTGTAGGTAAATGGAACTTAGTAGCTTTGAATGATCAAAACGTAACGATTCTTAAATATAGTTTTAATCTTATTGATAATAGACTAAGTTTGAGAAATTTTAAATTAAATTCAGCTTTGAATTCAAAATCGTTGATTTTTAATTTCTCTTCAACATTCACTTCTAATTATTTTCGTTATCCAAAGTTATATGCCGCACTAATTACAAATTCATCATATTTAAATGAATCTGCAGCTAAGGTATTCTTAATTACTAACAATAAAAAGATATTGACAGGTTCATTGAATGTCAACACTTTTTTTGTAAAATCAAATGCTTCTTCTATTAATTTGAATCTATATTTAACGGTTAGTTATTTGCAAAACGCTACGTTTAAGACGAATACGTTTGACTTCGTAAATGTATCAATTATTAGTTATACTGTAATCATGAATAGCTTTCAAAATACTACAGTATATTTCTTTGTTCATGGAAATGTATTAAGTAAAATTGTTAGGAATTACAGATTAGGAAGCAACATAACATTATCATTGAATTCTAGCATTGTTTCATCTGGATTAATTTATCTTAATGTTACATTGATGCAATTAGGACCTTTCTTAATTTCGAATTATAATACAACATTTTTAGCTAGAAATACAAATCAATTTCTCAACATTTTTAGTATTATTAATTTAAAGGAACTTAATTATACTTCGGGAATAGAATTTAATGGTACTAATTTTATTTTAAACGGTTATGTAGGAATTAATTATAGTATTCTTACTAAATTTTTCATAAATAATGAATCTGATATATTGAAGAATCTTTTTATATCAATAATAGCTGAAGAAAATAATATTATAGGCAATGTAGAAATGCAAGCTTATTATCCTATATCAGTTGCTTCTTTTTATAATATGCAAACAAATAGCTACTTGAGCAATTTTACTCTATTAGTTAACAACAAGCCCTATCCCTATTTATATAATAATTTTATAATTTTGAATCAAACACTCAAAAATTATACGCTTGAAATGAATGGTGAAACAATACCTGCTAACGTCTTAAAAATAGACCAAATACCTTTTCAACCATTTAGTTGGGTAAAAATACAATTGAATTTATATACTATAAATGTTAGCATTAGTGCATATCAACATCCTATAATAAATTCATCCTTAGTTGTGAAAATTAATAATTATACACTATTTAATTCAACTCTTTTATCAGGAATAACTACATTAATCCTTCCTTCAGGAAATTATACATTCAAAGCATTAGCGAAGGGATATTATAACTCTTCTAAAAGCGTTTATATAAATTCAAATTACACACTTAATTTTGCACTGCAAAGTATTAACAATAATTCGCCTATTACATTTTTTGTTTACGCTTACATTGCAGGTATAATAGTTGAAATTTTTGTCATATCCTATCTTATAAGAAAAATATATTTAGATCAAAAAGGAAAAAGTAAAAGTAGTAAGGGGCCGTAGCCTAGTAAGGTAGGGCGTTGGGCTCCAGAGCATAATTGGGAATTTGAGCTTATGCGATGATGAAGTTCTGGAGCGGTGAAACCCAAAGGTCGGGGGTTCAAATCCCCTCGGCCCCACATTCAAATTAAAAATAGATAAAAATTCATTTTATTTAACCTCTTTACTAGAGAAAATTAAACTTTATGGGTTTCTCTTATATTTAATAATTAATTTGTTAACTTTCTATTTTAAGAAGATTTTATATGGATGAGCTAAATGATAAATTCTAAGATTCATAATACAACACTATCCACCTAATTATAAAAAATATATTCCTAGTATTAGTGTAAAAAAGTTAGTTGATCCTTAATTTTTCTTTATAAGCATCCAAATCTAAGAAACCATGTCCACTAATGTTAACTAATATTACTTTTTCCTCTCCCATTTTTTCATATTTTAATGCTTCATCGATGCATCCTTTAATCGCATATGCAGATTCAGCTGCTACAAGCCATCCCTCAGTTTCTAGAAATGTTTTAGCAGCTTCAAACACAGCTTTTTCATCTAACGGATAATAAATTGCTTTAATAAAGCCCAAGTGTCTTAATAAACTTATGATAGGTGCTGCTGCATGATAACGTAAGCCATCCCCTTTAATTTCTTTAGCTTCGTATTTATGTCCCAAAGTATACATCTTCAATAAAGGAGTCATCTCTGCAGCATCTCCAAAATCGTAATCGTAAATGCCTTTAACTAGGTTAGGCGAGGCTTCAGACTGAACAGCTAAAAATTCTATATCTCTATGTTTATTTATTCGTTCTCTGATAAAAGGTAAAGATATTCCGCCGAAGTTTGATCCACCACCTAAACAAGAAATAATCAAATTAGGTTGCGTATCTATTTTCTTAAATTGTTCAATTGTCTCTAAACCAATTATTGTTTGATGTAATAAAACATGGTTAAGGACTGAACCTAAAGAATAAGCCTTCTTTTCATTTTTAGATGCATATTCAAGTCCTTCAGAAATAGCAATGGCTAGAGAACCAGGATGTTCAGGATCTTTTTTTAAATATTCTTTTCCAACGTTTGTTAAATTACTAGGTGAAGCATGAACATTTGCTCCATATAATTTCATAAGAGTTCTTCTTTGATACTTCCAGTTATAAACATTTCGAACCCAAAATACAGTGCTCTTCAAATTGAAAAGATTTGCTGCGAAGCTTAACGCACTGCCCCATTGACCAGCTCCCGTTTCTGTAACCAACTCCTCTATACCTTGCTTCATAGCAAAATATGCTTGAGCTAATGCTGTATTTATTTTATGTGAACCAGTGGGTGACAAATCTTCTCTCTTATAAAAAATCTTTACTTTTTTGAGTCTTAGTTTATTTTCTAACCTATATGCTCGGTATAATGGTCTGGGTCTTCCTATATGTATATAAATTTCCATTAATTCATTAGGAATATTTATCCAACGTTGTTCTGAGAATTCTTGAGATAAACATTCATTGATCAATACTTTATTTAAAAACTCCATTCGAGACATTCCATCATTATAATCTTTTGGCGGAGGTAATGGTTCAGGAAGGTCAGGAATTATATTATACCAGTTTTTAGGAATTTCATCAATTGATAAATTTATTTGAGAAACTTTCATACAACTGTTAAAGTTTAGTAATATTTAACTTTTCTAAATTTTCATAGAGAATGCTTCTATAACCTTTATCCATCCTTTTGCTACATTTTCAGGACTGTAACCTCCGCCACCCATAGCTACAATTCTTCCTTTACACTTTTCATGAGCTAACTTATGAAGGTATTTTGCGGTTTCATAGTGCACCATATCCGTATATTGTAAGTGTGTTATAGGGTCTCCCTTCATCCCATCTGTTCCACATTGCAAAAGAATTAATTCATAATCATTTTTTTCAACAAAATCTTTTACTATTTCAAAGTTATCTAAAAATTCTTTATCGCCTGAATAAGGTTCTAAAGGAATATTTAGCTTTGTACCATAAGCTAAATCTTTACCTTTTTCTTCTCTAAACCCTGTACCAGGAAATAAATAATTTCCACTTTCATGGTAATCAACTATAAAAACATATGGATCATTTTCAAAAGAATAATAAACACCGTCTCCATGATGCGCATCAATATCAAAATAAAGTATATTTCTGATTCCGTATTTTTTTCTAGCATAAATAATTGCTATTGCAGGGTCATTAAAAACACAAAATCCTGACGCGCGATCTCTGTAGGCATGATGAAGGCCTCCTATAGGGTTAAAGGCGTGGATATTTTCACCTTCAAAAACTTTATCAATAGCTAATATTGTTGAGCCAACAACAAAGCTAGATATTTCAAAAATCCCTTTGAAAGCTGGTGTATCTCCGTAATCTAAATAACCACTGCCAAATTCTGACATCTTTTTAACAAAATCTATGTAAGATTTGGAATGGAATAGTAATAATTCATCTTCATTAGCAAATTTACCTTCGATAATTTCTACAGAACCATTTTGGACGTTTGGATGATTCTTCAAATTTTCTACAAATAAAGAGTATCTTTTTGAATTTAATGGGTGTGGTTCAGGAAAAGCATATTCTAAATTTTGACCTAAAATGACATAAGTTTTCTGCATTAACTTTAGATTATAATATAAAATAATTATAATTTATTTAATTGGAAGATGGGTCAAAGTTTATTCTTCTGAACCGTTAGAAAGAAACATAAGGCTTGTGTTGACATACGTTGTAACAGGATTTATATATTTAGTATTTGGAACATTACTACTTCCTCTTAACTTATTAGGCATGCTTATTTTTGATAGGGACGCAATATTTTTAATATGGTTCTTTGGTTTCGTAGTACTGATGGTTTTTGGGATTCCTTATGCATTTATTCCTGGTTTTTCGAGAAGCAAATTTGTAAATCCAAATTTAGGATATACTGAATACATATTGCTGAATATTGGTATTATTTTCCTATTTATATCGATTGCAGAATTTCTACAATATATTTTTATTCTTTATGTTGCAACTTTATTTTTAATAATTTCAGTCCTTATTCATAGCATAAACATGTGGAATATGGTATTTTTTTAGAAAAAAAGTCAAAAATAAAATAATAGCTATAATTTTTTTTATCAAGAAATGATATTAAACAATAATGAGCAGTTTAGAATATGAAATAAATGTATTAAGAAATTTAATAAGTTTTAACACCGATTCAATTACAAAAAAGCATTACAAAGAATGCGCCAATTATCTTGTCAAAGAATGTAAAAGTTTAGGTATGGATGTTACTGCCCTCGATGCTTCTTTAGAGTCTAAAGATAATCTAGATAGGCCTAACATTGTAGCAAAGTATAACGCTAATAAGGATAAAACTGTTGCTCTTTTGATGCATTATGACGTTGTACCTCCTGGTAAAGGTTGGAATAAAAATCCATTCGAATTAACTATCGAAAAAGATAAACTATTTGGAAGAGGCGTAGCAGATGATAAAGGTAATATAGCTGTTGCGTTGGGAGCACTGAAAGAAGCTAAAGAAAAACTAAAATACAATATAGTTATGTTTTTAGTCTGCGATGAAGAAGTTGGAGGAGAATATGGAGCAGGATATGTTTCTAAGAATTTTAGCGATAATATAGATGAAGTTCTTGTATTAGATGCAGGAAATGAGTTTGTTGGGATTGGTGCAAGTGGAGTTGTTTTTGGGGAAATAAAGGTTTATGGAGAACAAGGACATGCAGGATATCCATTCATGTATAAAAATGCAATAGAAGATTTAATTAGGCTCGCATATCAACTAAAAGATTTTTCGCTTCTTAGAGCTGGGAAAATATCCAAATTTGACGCTTCTCCTATATCGCCTGTAAAAAAGAACTTTGGAAGATTTACGATAACGATGTTGGGAGGAGGAGAAAAGGAAAATGTCATTCCTAGTGAAGCGTATCTTAGATTTGATATGAGGCTAATTCCTGAGGAAGATGTGGATGAAGCAATTAATGAATTGAAAACATATTTGCTAATATTATCGAATAAACTAGGAATAAAAGCTGAATTAAATTGGATAAGAGGAGGAGGAAATTATTATTCTGATCCTGATCATGCAAGTGTCAAAAAATTTGTTAAAATTGCCAGTCAAATTTATGGCAAAAATTTGAGCGTCGGGACTGAATTTGGAGGAAACGATGGAAGATATTTTGCAAATAGAAACATTCCTATTATTTCTTTTGGATTAGCTGGTAGAGATTCTAATTTCCATGGTCCAGATGAACACATTCATTTAAAAGATATAGAGAAACTGAAAAAGTTATTAGTAGATTATTTAACAACCTGAATAATACTTTAGTAATACCTTTTTTTACTCTGATTATTTTTTTATTTGTATAATAATAGTTGTTCTAATGGATTTTATATATGAACTATTTAATTTGCTCATCTTTAGTATATTCGTACTGATTTCTAGTGTATTTGTAATTGTGACTAAAAAACCTTTAGCTATTATTATTCCCTTATTCATATCTATTGCCATTTATTCAATTTCTTATAATGGCTTATTAGCTGGTTTATCAATGATTATTTTAACTCTAATTCTAAAATTCGTTTAATTTAAATTATTTAATTATAGATTGATAATATAATGGTTGTTTTAGGAAAAAGCGAACTATTAAAATTACAAAAAGATTACAATGTAATATATCCATTCGACGAAAACTTATTAGATGGAGATAGCTTCATACTGACTGTTCAAGAAGACGTTGAAGTCAAATACCTTGAGCATAAAAATATTGTATCTCATCAAATAGTATATGTTCCAGTAAATTATGTAGCGCATATGACAGCAAAAAGTAAATTTGGCAGATTAGGTCTTTCTTTTTTGAATGCTGCTAAAGTCCATAGTGGTTTCGTTGGTAGAATAGTCCTAGAGGTTGTTAACTTAAATAATGAACATAAACCGATTCTAATAAAAAAGGGAGAACCATTCATGCATCTTGAATTTATAAAGAGGGAAGGTTTACCCGAACCTTATCATGGAGAATTTATGTTCCAATATATGAATGAAAATGAAATAAAGATGTATCTTTCTATCTTAAAGAATACAATGAGTGAATATGAGAAATATTTACCAATTTGGCTAAAAAATAAAAATTTAATTTAATTTTTTCAAGTAAATTTTAGGCCACATAGGCCATTCATTTGATGTTGATTTTTCTATAACGAATTCTACTTTATCTCCTACTTTTATTTCATTTTGGCTACTAATTTTAATTCTACCAATAAACTTTACACCTTCTAAAATTTTAACTATACAAACTGCATAAGGGGCTTCATTTTCAAAATTTTTAGGAGCTACAGTAATTAAAGTAAAACTCTCAACTTCCCCAGTCATCGATAGTTTATACCAGTCAATTTGAGTTGATAAGCATTTGGGACATATTTGTCTAGGAGGCAATGTTATATTTCCACAATTTGAACATTTACCTCCATAAAGTTCACCTTCATTAAGTTTTGAATAAAATTCTTCTATAGATATCATATTAACTTCTATTCTTAAGTACATGAACGAAGTGTGTAGACCCTGACCCTCCCATGTTTTGGGCTAAACCAATTTTCGCACCTTTAATTTGTCTAGGACCTGCTTCATTTCTTAGCTGTAAAAATATTTCATATATCTGAGCTATGCCCGTCGCTCCAACAGGATGACCTTTTGCTTTTAATCCACCACTAGGATTTACGGGAAACCAACCATCTAAATTTGTAGCCCCTTCTTCCAGTAATTTTCCTCCATAACCTCTTTCAGCAATCCCTATTTCTTCATATTCTAAAATTTCTGCAATCGTAAAGCAATCATGCAATTCAGCTACATCTACATTTTTTATCTTTATTTCAGCCATTTCTAGTGCTTCCCTTGTAGCTTTAGCAATCCCCTTAATATCTGAGATTTCTTTTCTTTCAATCAACGATTCATGGTCACTAGAACTTCCACTACCTATAATATCAATTGGGTTATCTGTAAATTTTTCAGCTATTTCAGGTTTAGTTATAATAACGCATGCTGCACCGTCAGTTATCAATGAGCAATCATAAAGCTTTAATGGCCAAGCTACTATTCTTGATTTTAATACATCCTCAACAGTGATCAATTTTTGCATGTGTACTTTAGGGTTTAGTGTCGCATTTTTATGATTTTTAACAGCTACAAGCGCCATTTGTGTTTCTGTTGTACCATATTTATGCATATGCCATGTAGCCATCAGAGCAAATATACCCGCAAAGGTTAATCCACTCCATTGTTCTATAGCGATATCGCTTGCCATAGCAAGTCCTTCTAAAACTTCGTTTGTTCTTCGATTGTTCATCTTCTCTACACCTGCAATTAATGCAACATCATACAATCCCGACTTAATTGCCATTATACCTGTTCTTAGAGCTGCTGAACCTGAAGCACATGCATCTTCAGTTCTTATAACAGGTAAGTCGTGAAAACCCAACCAATCTGCCAGTATAGGTGCAACATGTGATTGATGTTCATACATTTCGCTAAAATTTCCAAAAAATCCCACTCTAATCTTTTTTCTAATATCAGGGTCTTTACTTTTAGAGATTGCTTCTTGAAATGCTTCTACTAATAATTCCCTAGCCATAACTCCTGTTCTTTTACCAAATTTTGAACATCCAGCTGCAACGATGCTTGCCAATGGTTTAGACATAAACAATAAAAAAATGATTTATAACGGATAAAAAAGTAAGTTAAGAACTTTTCTTATGATTTTTTCTTAATGCTTCTATTGCGGGTAATTCCTTTTCCATAAGCATTTCTATTAAAGCTCCACCTCCTGTGCTTATGTGACTAAAATATTTAGCGTAGCCTGTCAAATTTAATGCTGCTACAGTATGTCCTCCTCCTGCCAATGAAAATGCATCAGAAAATGCAATAGCTTTAAAAATCCTTTTTGTTCCTATAGAGAATTGTTCCTCCTCATAAACACCTGGCGGCCCGCTCACAATTATTGTTCTAGCTTTATTTATTAAATCTTCAGCGATTTCGCATGAAGATTGACCTATGTCCTTTATTGGCATATTTATAGGCAATGCGCTTAATGGAACTTCTACTCTTTCTCCCTTAGGAGTTTCAACAGCTAAATCTGAGGGGATGAATATTTTATCGCCATAATTATTTAGAACTTCTTTAGCGCTTTCCATCAACAAAAATCCACCTTTTCTTTCAAGAAATTTTTCATTAATCTCGCCTAAATTATAGCCTGCTGCTTTTAGGTATAAATTACCTATTAAGCCACATGTAAAAATCCAATCTGCTTTGCTCGTCTCTCCTAAATGTTTACAAATAGAAATTGCATCATCAAGTTTTGCTCCTCCTACTATATATAATCTGGGTTTTTCACTATATTGGAGTAACCATGTAATTGCTCTTACTTCCCATTCCATTACTCTTCCTGCACATGAAGGTAAAACATAGGGGTAACCTGTTAGTGAAGCGTTAGCTCTGTGTGCTGCTGCAAAAGCATCATTTACATATATATCACAAAGCATAGATAAAGTTTGAACTTGTTTAGATTTGGAATGATCTTCTCCTGTTCTCTTTATCATTTCTTCCGGATCTGTTCGAACATTTTCAAGCATAAGTATTCTATATGCTCCCTCTCTAACCTTTTTTATCGCTTCTATTGCCTTAGGTCCATATACATCAGGAACATAAAATACTTTTGTTTTTAACATTTTTGTTAAAATTTTTGCATGTAAATCTGTAGTTGTAAAGTCTGCATCTCCAGGTCTACCTTGGTGCGTTAAGATTACAACTCTTGCACCCCTAACTAATAGTTCGGTTAATGTTGTTTCAGCCAACACCTTCATTCTAGTTAAATCTATTGGCATATTAGTTTTAGGGTCTAAAGGTAAGTTCATATCTGTTCTAAGCAATACAATCTTGCCTTCGAAATCGAAATCATCCATTGTTTTAAAGCCTAAATCTATTTTTAACATTGACTCGAGAATGTCTTCTCTAATTTTGCTTCCTAATGGATTTGCAACCATTTCTAGAAGAACTTCTTTACAACACCTAAACTTTTGTCAGTTTTTTCAATTGATCTACATGCATCCTTTTCAGAACCCATCAAAGCTCTAATCGCATCGATATTTTCAGGTATTACATTACTTTCTTCCGGTGTAGCCCATATGAGAGTTACATCGTTTTGAATTACAGATATACTTTCCAACCAAACCGGTATCTCATAAACATCCCCCCGAGGTCTACCCAGTTCTCTTCCGATTTCAAATATTGAGTTTAAAGCTTCAACTCTATCTTTTCCACTTACTAAAACAACTCTTGGTTCTTCTTCTAATGCCTTAACTATTTGCTCTCTTGATACTTTATCTTTTAGCTCTAAAAATCCCATGTGTAAATGGTATAAATTATGGCTTCCCTTTGCAGCCATTGTAATAATATCTAGATCTTTTATAACGGTCTGGGCATCTGGTCCATGATGGGAAGGAATCTCTAATTCAGGAACGACGGTGTTTATTACTCCTTTTTTATGTGATTCCCAAGGATCCGCAGCTCTTCTGAAAATCGATACCCTTGCTTTTTTAACTCCAACTCTTTCATGGATTGCACCAACAACTCTACAAATAGCAGTAGTGTTACAACTAACGACCCTGGTATATTTTTTATTCAAACTCTCTTCATAATTTCTTGCAGCTACAAAGCTTACATTTGTAAGTTCATGATCTTCACCTCCTTCAAAAACTGCTTTAACTCCAAATTTTTCATAAATAGCTTTATTCTTAGCGCCTACTCCTTCAGGGGTTGCGTCTACCACGACATCAACCTTTTGTAATAAATCCTCTAAAGTACCAGCAGGTTCAAAATTATGTTTTTTAAATTCTTCAAGTCTTGCGTTTGGAGCTAAGTATATCTTTATTCCTTTCTTCGCCATCATGGCAGCACGCCAGTCAAAACCTGGGCCTACTATTCCTACAAGTTGCATATCATCTTGAAGCGTTATAGCATCAGTTACTCTTTTTCCTATTGTTCCATAACCACCTACAACGCCTACTCTTATCTTCACATGTGTAAAAGAATTTAAAAGTTAATAAAATTTTCCTATCTTGAACTCTTAACGCTTAATTCTTTATTTCTTTTGAACAATTCTATAATTTTCTTTGAAGCTAATTCTGCATGTTCGTAATCTTTTGTTTGCTTAAACCTTAAGTTTAAGATTATTAATAAGCTTTGAGCCGAATTTGCGGCGGCTACAGCAAATAACCTATTCATTGTTTGATGCATTTCAATTTCTTCAGGTGTTTCAATTTCTCTACCTGCTCTAGGAACACTTACAATACCTTCTTTAAGTTGAGTGGCTTGCTTTAAACTTATATCTTTTTTTCTCCTTTCTATAATATCTTCAGGATTATATTCTGTAATAACAATTACATCCGGGCTTATTGCCTTTGCAATATCCTCTGGTAATCCTGGATAATAACCTCCTTGCATTTTTATGCTTACATGGGTATCGACTATTATATCACCTTGCATTTTTCCTATATCTCTTGCAGCATCAAGTTGAAGCTTTTTATATTCATCTACTGGAATTTTTTTCCTCATTTCATCTCTGTCTGTAATACCGTATCTTTCTTTAGCTATTTTAAGCATTTGGTCTCCAAAATTAACAATATTAACATCAGGAAGCTCTTTCTTTATCATTTGCATTATTGTTGTCTTTCCACCACCCGGTACTGATACGAGAACTATTTTCATTTTGATACTCAATTATATTTCTTTTAGTTAAAAATTTTAGCTATTCATAAACACAAATTAATCTTTTATGGAAAATATAGAATATATGGACTTCGAATTTACTCCTGAACAACAAACTTTTAGAGAAGCTGTTAGAGAATTTGCTCAAAGAGAAATTTTACCTTATGAAGCTATCTGGGATTCTAAGGCAGAATTTCCTCCAAATTTTTTTAAAAAGCTAGCAGAATTTGGGCTAACTGGAATTAGAATTTCTCAGGAATATGAGGGGCAAGGTGCAGATGCAGTAACAACTGGTATAGCAATAGAAGAATTATCTAGATATGATTTTAATACCGCTAATGCAATAATAATAAACAACGCTTTAACCGCTGAAGTAATCCAAAATTATGCAAAGGAAGAAGTAAAAAAAGAAATTTTACCGAAAGTTGCTAGAGGAGAAGTTCAGCTTGGAATAGCTTTAACAGAGCCTCATTGTGGTAGTGATGCTGCTGCGATAAAAACAACAGCATATCTAGATAAAGATGAATGGGTAATTAATGGGGAAAAATCTTCAATTAGCATGGTTAAATATGCTTCATACTTTGTACTTTTTGCAAAAACAGATCCTGAAAAAGGTCATAAAGGAATAAGTGCATTTTTAGTTCCTTCAAAATCTAAAAACATTTCTTATTCATATTTCGATGATGTTGGATATAGGCCTATTTCGAGAGGTGCATTTAAGCTTGATAACGTAAGAATTCCGAAAGAATACTTAATTGGAAATTTAAATGAAGGTTTCTATGTTGTAATGAAGACCTTCGACTTTAGTAAGACTTTACTGGCTTTATCTTGTATTGGAACAGCTATGCAATCTATTGAGGAAACCATTGAGTATACAAAGAAAAGATATGCCTTCAATAAACCAATTGTAAAATTTGAGGCTATTCAATTCAAAATCGTAGAGCATCTAACATATCTTGAGGCATGCAGGTTACTTTGTTACCAAACTTTGTGGATGAAAGATAAAGGATTGAGCATAACCAAGAATGCTGCAATGTGCAAATGGTGGGCGCCTAAAATCGCATTCGAAGCAATACATGATTGTTTATTAATACATGGTAACGTAGCTTATGCTAAGGATTTACCATTTGAAAGAAGAATGAGAAATGTTATGGGAATAGAAATAGGGGATGGCACTGCAGAAATTCAAAAAATTGTTGTTGGAAGAGAGGTGTTTGGAAAGGAATACGCACCGCATAAATGAACATATTTTTATTAGTTTATACAGCTATTCTTTTTCTAATATTTATTGGTCTAATATTCATATCATTCTATAAAGACAAGGATGAAGAAATTGAAGAAAATGGTTCATACAATCCAAAAACTTTAATTATTGTTCCAGTAAAGGGTTTGGATTTAAAATTAAAAGAAAATATTTTCTCCCTAAAGAATCAAAATTATTCAAATTATGATTTAATAGCCGTAGTTGATTCAATAGAGGATCCTGCTGTAAAGATTTTGGAGGAGCTAGGAGTTAAATACATAATAAGTGATAATAGAGGAAAGGGGAGCGGAAAAATAAAAGCTATAGCTACTGCATTGGTAAAGTTTAAGGATTATGAAGTTTATGTTTTGGCAGATTCTGATATTTACGCTCCTGAGAATTGGTTAAAGCAGCTTATTAAACCACTTAGTTCAAAGAATATAGGAATTTCAACAACTTTTCCCCTTTTCATACCAATAGATGGTTTTTGGTCAAAATTAAAGCTAGCATGGGGCTTCGTAGGACAAAGATTGATGGAATCAAGAATATCTAGATTTGGATGGGGAGGTTCTTTAGCATTCAGAAAAGATTTAATCGACGATGAATTTATAGAAAATTTCCGAAATTGTTTATCCGATGATATTGAAATAACAAGGAGATGCAAAAGATTGAAATTGCGAATATACTATGTGGATAAAGTATTGCCCATTGTTTATTCAAAAGAAAATTTTAAATCATTTATTGAATGGTCAAACAGACAAACAGCGCTAACTGTTATGGCTTATCATAAAATCTTTGTGTATGGTTTCATCTACTACTTTATGAATATTCTTCTTTTTTTATCATCCATAATATTATCCATTTTAGTTAACATTTTTTATTTAGTTTTTCTACTTCCTACTTTGCTTAATTCGATAAAAAATTATTTAAAAATTAATGGAAGATATCTTAGTATCATATTTATTTCACTATTTATTAACTTCATATATTTTTATAACCTAATTAAAGCAAAGAGAATGAAGTACATAAAATGGAGAGGCAACATCTACAGATTATCCCAATATAATGAGTAAAGCGGCATATGACACAAAATGAATCTCTTCAGGATACAAGCTTAGTAATAAGCAAGGTATAACTAGTGTAATCAGATTAATCCAAATTATAGAATTAATAAAAAAATTATGTATAATGGTTGGAAAATACAATATAGGAATAATACGCATAACATAGATTAAGGTGTAATATATTACGGTGATTAGTAAAGCAGGAATGCTCAGTATTCTTACTAAAGCTTTATGATTATACAAGTGCATATGCTGTTTCATTTATCGTGCCGCTAAAATAACCTGGATTTATATAACCATAGCTCATTAGAAACGAGTCATCATAAACCTTATAGGAAATATTACCTGTGATACTACCATTGCTTAAAAAGCTAACAGTTATATTTACAAACGCAAATCACACACACCCACAACCACCTGGCTAGTAAAAATTACCTTCTAAAGCAGGTGAAAATTTTACAGAACTACTAGTAACAATGGGTGATGGATCAGATATGACCCACCAATTATTGTATGGAGAATTTGCTCTTACACCTACACTGTAAGAATCCATTAACCATGTAGTTCCATTATAGCTAATAATTATTTCTACATACGCGTAAAATAAATGCAAATTAGCAGCTGGATTATCTAGTAAAGTAAATGTTAAGTTTCCAACGATATATGGTGCACCCACTGGGGGAGGTGCAATCATGTCTAGTTTTGATAAAAGTTCAGGAATAAATAGATAACCCTGATTATTTGGTAAAGAGAATTTTGCTTCAGAATCTTTATTTATAAGTTTAATAGTGAAACTATTATTATTACCAAAAATATCTTCAATCTTGGTCACAAGACCATCCTTTACATCGATTACATGCTTAATTTTGATATTGCCGTCATTTATTGTCTCACTTGTTGAACTCAGTAATAGACTTATTAGCGGCACTGTTACATTTACTATATTTGTATTGTTAAAAACTGTAACAACATTAACATAAATATTGTTGACAATAGTTACTTTAGAAATAACACGTTCATAAAAATTCTTTCCCTTCATTTCATAGGTAAAATGAAAATTACTTTTTGCATGAGACACAGGCAAAGTAGGTAGATATATCAGTAAAATACTGAACACCACAATGATTATTTTTTTTATTCATAAAATAATAATCTAATACAAATATATATTTTTATTAGAGTATAACCTATTTTAAATAATTATTGAACCACTCAAGTTTTCTTTTAAGTCTATCTTTCATATTCAACGGTTTACCTTTTCTAGCATGTTCATGACCATCTCCTTGATATCTTACTAATACTGTTGGCACTCCATTCATTTTTAATGCATTGAAAAATTGCTCTGCTTGCTCAATTGGACATCTGTAATCTTCTTCGCCATGTATAAGCATAGTAGGAGTTTTTACATTTTTAACATAAAATATTGGAGACATTTTAATTAATTTCTGGATTGAATCTTGCAACCATGGATCTTCAATACCTGCTTCAACCGCATTGAACCAAAATCCTATATCGCTGGTTCCACACATACTTACTAAGTTTGATATACTTCGCTCGCTAATTGCAGCAGAAAAAATATTAGTTTGTGTAACGATCCAGTTTGTCATAAATCCGCCATATGAACCTCCTGTAACTCCAATCTTGCCTTTAAGGTTATATTTTTCCTTAACTATATTAGTGAGTTCTATAATTTCATTCATATCTTTTCCTCCCCAATCACCTACACAACCTTTAGCAAAATCCTCACCGTAGCCTTGACTGCCTGTAGGATTGGAATAGAGAATATTAAAACCATTTCTAGCGTAAAATTGGAATTCGATAAAATATCCATATCCGTAAGCTGTATGTGGTCCTCCGTGAATTGCAACTATAAGCGGATTGTTTTCATTTATAAGGATTAGCCAGCCTTGTATATTCTCATTTAACTCTATTGGCTGTATTCCTTCTACATTGGGATTTGGATCATAAGTTTCCTCTTTATAATATAAAAGAGAAGGTTTTGTTTGTGTTGAATAATAATAAGCTAAATTTTTATCGTTATAATCAAAGCCTCTTATTACATGCTTCCCATTAGTTATTTTTTCGACTCTATTATCTATAATTTTGAACAGATTTGTTGCACCTCCTTCTTGGCCGAGCGTAATTATTTCATCCTTTTTAAATATCAGTTTATCCTGATATCCATCAAAGAGGTCTGTTAAAACAGTACTCCCCGTGTTATTTCCGCATAAATATTCTAAATTTTTCTCGGGAAGAATTACTTTCTTAATTGCCCAAGGAGTTTTACCTTTATTATGTCCTATGAAAGCAATTTCCCCATTTTCATTCATATCAATAGCTGTTATCGTATTCTCGCCTTTTGTTATTTTTGTTAATTCTCCTGTAGCAACATCTAATTCGTAAATGTCAGCTAAACCTATATCATCATTTTCTTTAGTAGCAGCAATAGCGACCCTTTTACCATTCGTAGCTACATCTATTACATCGAAATTTCCTGATACAACTTTTTCAAGCTTTTCATTAAATAGAAATAAGGATTGCCTTGTTCTTAACAATCCTCTGCCATCGAATCTATATTTCAATTTTTCTGCTACAAAAGGAGCGTTTTTATCAAAATTCTCTTCACCCAATATCAAAATACCTTTTTGATGAAAAACATACTTTTTTATTTTGTTTAAACTTAAAAGGCTCACTGGTTCTCCAAACATTTCTTGTTTAATCAATAATGATTTTTCTTTTTCGTTCTTTACATAATAAAAGTTGTTATTAATAATATTAGGTAACGCTTCGTTACCTCCCCAAGTAACCCTTTTTTTATTCAAAAATATAGCTGTCTTATACTCATCTTTTTCAATCCAAGTTTCTACATGTAAAAGTCCTAAATTTGTTAGCTTGATATCAGAGATTACTTTAATATTATACGCTTCTTCCGGTGTCATAAACTATTGTATATAAATTGAAAACATATGTAAAATTAATTCTGCATTTCTTCTGTATATAGCACATGCATTTTTCCTTTAGAAATTTTCCAAGCATGTTTTGCTGCTTCATTCATTTCTTTTGATTTTAATGCATATTCTAAATCTTCTTTTGTTTTAAAATATAAAGTCGCAATCAAATAATAATTGCTTTCTTTAGGACTTTGGTCATATACTTTATTTATCTCTAGTTTGAATAAATTTGGGATTCTTTTTGCTAAATTTATATGGTTTTGGAAATACTCCGAATCAAATTCTTCTTTATTTTGAGGCGCAAAATAGATGACAAATATTTTGTACATAATATTTAAAATGAATTTGTCTATAAAACCTTAGTAATTTAATCAATCTTTTATAATAAGTTACTATTTTATCATATTAAAGTAATGTCAATAAATGTCTTCTTTAGATCAAGGAATGTAATACAGAGAAAACCTGATTGGATCAGGTCTAAAATTCCTTCAGGAGAGAATTATTTTTTTATAAAAAACATTTGTGATCGAATGGGTTTACACACTGTTTGTGTGGAAGCTTCATGTCCTAATATAGCTGAATGTTGGGGGTCAGGCACAGCAACTTTTATGCTTCTTGGTAGCATTTGTACTAGAGCTTGCAGATTTTGCAATGTAACTCCAGGAAAACCGAATGGATTTTTAGATTTAGAAGAACCAAAGAAAGTTGCTTTAGCTATATCTAAGATGAATTTGAATTACGTGGTCATAACATCTGTTGATAGAGATGATCTACCAGATGGTGGAGCAAAAATTTTTGAAGAAACAGTAAAAGAGATAAAACATATTAATAAAGACATTATAATCGAGTTGCTCATACCTGATTTTCAAGGAAACTATGAATCATTAAGAACTGTTGCATTGTCTGGTGCAGAAGTAATAGGACATAATATAGAAACTGTTCGTAGGTTGACGCCTTATGTTAGAGATCCAAGAGCTAGCTATGATCAATCCTTAAATGTCTTGGCAACTCTAAAAAAGATCAATCCGAAAATCTACACTAAATCATCAATAATTGTTGGTTTCGGGGAAACAGAAGAAGAAGTTATAGAGACAATGAAGGATCTTCGAAGTGTTGATGTAGATTTCTTAACGATTGGCCAATATTTAAGACCTTCGTTAAGGCATTTACCTGTAGTTGAATATGTTCACCCTGACAAATTTAAAACATATGAAACTAAAGGATTAGAATTAGGTTTTAAATATGTAGCTGCTGGACCTAATGTAAGAAGTTCTTACAGAGCAGGAGAGTATTTCATTCGTTCTTTAATATCTAAAAATAACTAAAATTTTAGTAAAAAGTTTATTTAAGAAGAAGATCATATTTCTTTGAATAATGAGCTATTTGCAGATATTGAATGAAAGAGGAGAAGTTAATGAAGCTTTGTTAAAAGGAATCGACCTTAAAGGAGAAGATTTCTTTAAGATTTATAAATACATGCTTACAACACGATTCCTTGATGGATGGTTGATGAGATTGCAAAGAATGGGAAAAGCTGCAATTCATGCACCTAATGAAGGACAAGAGGCTATTGCAGTTGGAACTTCTTATGCTGCAAAACCAGAAGATTGGTTCTTTCCAGTTTATAGAGAGTTAGGTATTTTGATAACAAAGGGTGTTAAAATAAAGGATATCATCAATAGATGGATTGCTAACAAGGATGATATATTAAAAGGTCATGAGTTTGCATTATATGGATTTAAAGAGTTCCATATTGTTCCAGGAACAACGCCTGTTGCAGCGCACATTCCTGCAGCAGTTGGGTTTGCACATGCTGCAAAAATAAAAAAGGATAAGATAGTAGTGCTTGTTTACTTTGGTGATGGAGCTACTTCTAAAGGGGACTTTCATGAAGCAATGAATTGGGCTGGCGTATTCAAATTACCTGTATTTTTTATTTGTCAAAACAATCAATACGCAATATCTTTACCAGCAACAAAGCAGACTGCTTCAGAAACATTTGCGATAAAAGGAGTAGCTTATGGAATAAAGAATATGCGGGTAGATGGTAATGATATTCTTGCTGTATATAAATCTGCAAAAGAAGCGATTGAAAGTGCTAGAAATTACGAACCTGTCTTTATTGAATATGTTACATACAGATTAGGGTCTCACACAACAAGCGATGATCCTAAACGATACAGATCTGAAGATGAAGTTAATTTCTGGAGGTCAAAAGATCCTATAATAAGATTTAAATCATTTTTAATATCGCAAGGTATTTTAACTGAGGAAGAAGATAAAGCTTTAAGGGATGAAATACAAAAGAATATTGAAGAAGAGGTAAAGAAAGCCATAGAATTACCTCCTCCTCCCATTGAAGCAATTTTTGAAGATGTTTATTCTGATATGCCTTGGCATTTAAAGGAAGAGATGGAAGCTGTTGTGAAAGAATACAAAGAAAATCAGGGTGAATAGATGCCAGTTCTAAGTTTAGCTGAAGCATTAAATAACGCATTAAAAGAACAAATGAGAAAAGATGATAGGATAGTTGTACTAGGTGAAGATGTAGGTAGAAGAGGAGGAGTATTTCTCATAACAGAAGGATTAATAGACGAATTTGGACCTGAAAGAGTTATAGATACGCCACTTTCTGAAGCTGCAATATTTGGTGTTGCTGCAGGCATGGCAATATATGGCTTAAAGCCAATTGCAGAAGTTCAATTCTTCGATTTTGCCTTCGGAGGTTTTGATCAGATTGTATCGCAAATAGCTAAATTAAGATATAGATCAGGTGGGCAATTCAAGGTTCCAATGATATTACGTGGTCCAGTAGCAGGTGGTATAAGGGGCGGTATGTATCATTCACAAAGTCCTGAAAGCTATTATATTCATACTGCAGGTCTAAAGGTTATAGTTCCTGCTTTTCCTTATGACGCAAAAGGCTTATTAATATCTTCAATAAAGGCAGACGATCCTATCATTATTATGGAGCCTAAAAGCATTTATCGAACAATCAAACAAGAAGTTCCAGAAGGTGAATACACAATTCCTATAGGTGAAGCTAGAGTTGTAAGAGAAGGTGATGATGTTTTATTCATAAGTTATGGTGCTATGGTGCATAGAGCTTTACAAGCTGCAGATCAATTGAGTAATGAAAATATAAGTGTAGAGGTTATAGATTTAAGAACTTTACTTCCTTTAGATATTCAGACGATTTTGAAATCCGTAAGAAAAATTGGAAGAGTTGTTATAATACATGAAGCTCCAAAAACTCTTGGATTTGGAGCCGAAATATCAGCTTTGATAGCTGAGAAGGCAATTGATTTTCTTAAAGGGCCAATTTTAAGAATTACAGGTCAAGATACGCCTTTTCCACTTGCGCATGAACATTATTACTTGCCTACGGTTAAAAGAATAGTTAACGCTGCTAAGTATTTAATCAATTATTAACTATGGTTGAAAAGCAATTAATACTTCCAGATATTGGAGAAGGAATAAGCGAAGGTGAAATAATTAGATGGCTTGTAAAGGAAGGAGATTATGTTAAACAATTTCAACCAATTGTAGAAGTATTAACGGTAAAGGTAAATGTGGAGATTCCATCACCCTATAATGGCAAAATAACGAAAATACTTGCAAAAGAAAAAGAAGTTGTAAGAGTTGGGACACCAATAGCCTTAATAGAGGTTGAAGGAGTCATCGAAGAAAAAGTAAAGGAAAGAAAGGCTGAGGCTTTACCTCAACCTACAGTGCAGTCTCCAGAACAAAAACAAGCTAAACCGACAACTGAAATTTTAGCAACACCGGCAGTAAGAAGGTTAGCTCGTGAACTGGGTGTTGATTTATCATCAATTAAAGGGACTGGTCCTGGTGGAAGAATAACTGAAGATGATGTGAGAAACTTTGCTAAAGTTCAACAAACAGTTGAAAAAGCTAAAGTTGTTATAAAAGAAAGAGAAGAAAGGATTCCAATATCAGGTATAAGAAGATTAATTGCAGAAAAAATGTCCTTAGCAAATACAAAGGCTGCAATGGTAACTCATATGGACGAAACCGATGTAACAGAGTTAGTTAAAATAAGAGAAATATTAAAAGATGAAGCTGAAAAATCTGGCATTAAATTAACTTATTTACCTTTTATAATCAAAGCAGTAATTTATGCATTAAAGAAATATCCAAAATTTAACGCTGGCATCGATGATGACAAAAAAGAGCTTGTGATTAAAAAATACTATAACATCGGAATAGCCACTGCAACAGATCAAGGATTGATCGTTCCTGTGATAAAGGACGCGGATACTAAAAACTTATTTGAATTAGCAAAAGAAATAGAAACTTTATCTGAAAAAGCTAGACAAGGAAAATTATCAATTGAAGAAGTAACAGGGAGTAGTTTTTCAATTACAAATGTGGGACCTTTAGGTGGAACATATGCTACACCAATTTTAAATTATCCTGATGTAGCTATTTTAGGTGTTTTAAAAATTAAGAAAAGGCCATGGGTTGTAGGAGATAAGATAGAAATAAGAGATATTATGACATTAGCGCTGACCTTCGATCATAGAGTAATAGACGGCGCTGAAGCTGCTATATTTATGAATGAAATTATTTCAATTTTAGAAAAACCATATAAATTGTTTGCTTTATAGTAAAATATTTTTACAAGAAGGAAAATTGGATAATTATGAACACAAATAAGGTATTATTTTTAATCGGAGAAAATTTTGAAGATTTGGAATTTTTCTATCCATATTATAGATTAAAAGAAGAAGGATTTTCAGCTGTTGTTGCATATAAAGAAAAAAGAAAGGTATCTGGAAAACATGGTTATACTATTGAACCTGATATAACATTCAAAGAAATTAAGCCAGAAGAGTACATAGCATTGGTAATTCCTGGCGGTAAAGGACCTGCTGATATAAGAGAAGATAAAGATGTTATAAGAGTGGTCAAATATTTTATGGATAAAACTAAACCAGTAGCCGCAATATGTCATGGTCCTCAAGTATTAGTCTCTGCAGGTGTTGTTAAAAACAGAAGATTAACTTCATGGCAAAGTGTAGCAGTAGAAGTTAAAAATGCAGGAGGTTTATGGGAAGATACTGCTGTTTTAGTAGACGGAAATCTAATAACATCGAGAATGCCTTCAGATCTACCTTATTTCGCTTCAAAATTAATTTCTGCATTAAAAGCTCTCCAATTGCAAGTAGTGTAAAATTCTATATTTCAGCTATAACAGTTACAGGTGAACTATCGATACCTTTAATAAATATAGGTGATACAAATAATCTTTTAATTCTAATATCATTTTTCAAATCTTTTAAATTCATATCTTCTACAATTATGAATTTATCATTTTTAAGCAGAATTCTGTGAGCTTCTCTGCCTTCTTCTCTATGCAAAGGAGATGACAATGAAACTATATCGAACCCTATTCCTCGAAGATTTTTAAATCTGGATAAATATATTGCTGCTTCTTTGCTAAAACCTGGTCCTTCAAATTGAAAAATTTTTTTATCCATTTCTCTGTATTTTTGAAAATCCGTTTTTATTATCAAAAAATCTGCTCTATATAATTTATCTTCATAATGTAGAAAGTCTTTTTCATTGAATAATTCTCCTTTATCTTTAACTATCTTCAAAATTTCTACATTCTCAAATATAAAATCATTGATAGTATATTCAGATAGTTCTTTTCCATCCTGTATGAAATGTTTTTGACAGTCAGCATGCGTCCCTATATGATTAAAAAAAGTTACTTCATAAGAATTGTTTGAATCTCCTTTTACAATTTGATTTACAGGCCTTATTTTTAAATAGGCAGTATTCCGATAGCTTGGAATATTTTCTTCTATTATATGTGATAGAAGTATGTACATTATTTAAGAAATTTAAACAATAGTTAAAAAATTTTCATTTTATTTTGTAAAAAATTAGTTTAGAATTTATATCTTTTATTGTTAATTTAAATTATTATGCCAAAAGAATATAAATTCACATTGAAGACTTTTCCTTTGGAAACACAATTGCAAGGTATTTCTGTTAAAACGAATCAAGAACACTATAAGCTATATCAAGGATACTTAAATAAATGGAATGAAATAATTGAAAAATTAAAAACGGCTGATAGAAGTAAAGCTGCTGCTACTTATTCTGAATATTCAGAATTGAAGAGACAAGAAACATTCAATGCAAACGGTAAGAACCTCCATGAAATGTGGTTCCCAACGATATTCGGAGGCGATGGCGTACCAAAGGGTGAAGTGGTAAAAAAAATTGAGGAAGATTTTGGTTCATTCGATTCATGGAAAGAAGATTTTATCGCTACTGCCATGTCTGCAAGAGGGTGGGCAGTTTTAGCTCTGGATTTAAGCTCTGGTAAGCTTTTTAATTTTTTGGTCGATCTCCAAAATATTGGTCATGTAGCAAATACGATACCGATTTTATGTCTAGATGTTTTTGAACATGCATATTTCATAGATTACGGAACTAATAGAAGGGCCTATATAGACGCATTCTTTAAATTAGTTAATTGGGATTACGTGGAAAAGAGATATCAATTTGCAAAAAAAGTATCTGAGCTATACAAAGAGTACGGTTTAGCTTAATTTAATGCTAAAACTAGGATACTGGTGTGCACAAGAGCAGCATAGTCCAGATAAGATTATAGAATTTTCTTCTATAGCAGAAGTTGTAGGATTTGATATTATTTCTGTAAGCGACCATTTTCATCCATGGAGTGATACAGGAGGTCAGTCTGCGTTTCCATGGTTAATGGTAGGAATAATAGCTGAAAGAACAAAAAAAGTTGCAGTAGGAACTTCAGTTACTACTCCATTGTTCAGGTATCATCCAGCAATTGTTGCACAAGCTTTTGCTACTTTAGGTTATTTGTATCCGGGAAGAATTTTTTTAACGTTAGGAACAGGGCATTCTATGAATGAAACTCCTTTAGGATTTGAATGGCCAACATCTCCAAAGGAAAAAATTAAAAGATTAGAAGAGGCTGTAGAAATAATTAATCTTCTTTGGTCTAAAGAATTTGTAACTTATGATGGAAATTACTACAAAATACATAAGGCAAAATTATACACAAAACCAAAGGAAAAGATACCTATTTACATTGCTACTGCAAATAAGGCTGTAGCAAAAATAGCTGGAAAATATGCTGATGGAATAATGGTGAATCCTAGAGGTCTAGAGAATTATGAAGAAATAGTTTCTTCTATGGAAAAAGAAGCAAAAAGACGTAATCGAGATCCAAATGAACTAAAAAAATTAATGGAATTTAAAGTATCCTATGATGTTGATTATGATAAGGCTCTTAAATCTACAAGGTTCTGGGCCTCATCCGCAATTCTTAGACATATGAGAGAGAAAGTTTCTGACCCAAGAGAGCTAGAAGATATGGTAAGTGAACAAGAAATAGATAAAATAAAAAAGACATGGCTGATTGCAACAGATTCTGAACAGATTATAAAAAGTTTAGAGAATTTTCTTAAATTAAGAATGGACATAATTTTCATTCATTCTGCAAGTCCAGATGAAAGAAAGTTTCTTAATATATTAGGTAGAGATGTTTTGCCTTGGATGCGTGAGTTTTATGATCTTGTTAGGAGACCAATTAGAGTTGTTCAAGATTAACTAAATAATTGAAATAACTGATTGATACCATCTTAACACGTATTCTGGCATCTTAAATCCTTTTTGTGCAAATCTATCAGCTAGAAATATTGGTAATGGACTAAGTAAAAATGCAGCTTTAAGATAAAATCTATTTGGTTCTCCTTTTTTATATTTCGTATCAATGGTAAATGAAAAATCAGAAATGGAGCTTATTGTTGAATCTTTATTTCCTACAATTGAAATAACTTTACCTCCCATTTTTTTGAAATTTTTACACCATCCTGCAACAACTTCTGTTTCACCGCTGTATGAAATTACGATAAAAACGTCATCTTTTCTAGGTACAGGCAAGTTTGTATCTCTAATCACGTATACATAATCTCCCATTGCCCTTTTTATGTGCCCTAGCCTAACGGCTGTCATTCTAGCTACCTCCAATCCGCTTCCGAGTCCTCCAAAAACGCATACAGATCTTTTCTCTAACTCATCTGTGGTATAATTTAAAAATTCTATTACGCCTTTATCGTTGAACATTGATAGTATTTCATTGAATATTTGATCTAAATTTAGAATTATGCTATCATAAGGGCTATCGTGATTTAGAGCTTCCGCTAATGATTGGAATAAGGCTGCTGTTGCTAGTTCATATATATCACCTAAAATTCCATATTCTCTAAATTCTGTAAGATTTTCCTGTCTTTCATCATTTCGTTTGCCTTTTACAATTAATGTTGTACCAAATTTTGAGCCTAATCTTCCCAATGGAGATTCCGGATCTGATGTAACAACATCGATTTTGAATTCTTTTTTATTTTCGGTTTCTGCTATAAATTGACCCAACTTTTGTGCATCGATTAAAGGTATTAAAGCTTTACCGCTTCCCGAATTGACTAGCAATGTCATTGGTCCATATTTTTTTCTTATCATTGGTGCAGCTTCATAAAGATCTTTACCTGGAAAGCCAATATCGCTTCTGTCTAAAACTATTTTACCCCTTTCCATTTTAGCAATTTCACTGCAAGCTATGCTAAGGGCACCTTTTGATCTTCCTTCTCCGGTTGGTACGATCACTCTAGAAGTCAAGATATCATAATAGAAAGATTCCAGCTCTTTTGGATTTATGTTCATAGCATTTTCTTTTATTTTTTGTATATACTTTAATTCAGCGATACTTTCTACCATTTTAACTCAATACTTTTTAACATTATAATATATTCTTAAACTTATAACAATGAAAAAATTCGATGTTGCTATTATAGGAGCAGGACCGGGAGGCTATGTTGCAGGAATAAGGGCAGGACAATTGGGTAAAAAAACTGTTGTCATTGAAAAAGATAAGCTGGGAGGTGTTTGTCTTAATTACGGTTGCATTCCAAGCAAGGCTATAATACATTTAGCACATTTGTATAGAAAGATAAAATGGCTTAATGATCTAGGTTTTGAAGTAGATGTTAAGAATATAGATTTTAAAAAGATACAAGAATGGAAAAGAAGTGTTATATCTAGATTGATTAAGGGAATTAATTTTCTATTTCAAAACTACGGCGTAGAATACATTAATGGTGTGGCTAAGTTAAAGGATAAAAATACCATAATCGTTAATTCTTCAAATGGAGAAGAAGAAATATATGCAGATAATTTAATTCTAGCACACGGTTCAAAACCGGCTGAACTTCCTAATTTAAAATTCGATGGAAATATAGTAATTGATTCAATGGCTGCACTTGAGTTAACTGAAATTCCAAAAGATTTACTCGTAGTAGGTGGTGGCGCTATAGGATTAGAATTAGGATGTGCTTTTCAGAACTTTGGAAGCAACTTGTACGTTGTTGAAATAATGGATCAGCTGTTACCAGGTTTTGATAGGGAAATATCTGAAACACTTAGAAAATCAATTGAAAGAAAAGGTGGTAAAATATTTTTAAATTCAACTGTAGAAAAAATTGAGAAAAATTCTTCAAAGGCAAAGGTAATAATTAATAAGAAAGACGCAAAAGAAGAAATTGAAGTTGATAAAATTCTTTTGAGTGTTGGAAGAGTACCAAATGATATTAAAGATGAAGCAAGTAAATTAGGAATTTTGACAGATAAAAAGGGATTTATTCTTATCGATGAATATCAAAGGACAAATATATCAAATATATATGCTATAGGAGATATTACAGGCCCTCCTTATTTAGCTCATCGAGCTTCAAAACAAGGAATTGTAGCTGCCGAAGTAATTGCAGGAATGAAAAGTGCATATGATTATCGAGCAGTACCTTCAGCCTTTTTTACAGATCCTGAAGTTATATCTGTAGGATTAAGTTATGATGAAGCTTCAAAAAATAGGAATGTTATTCTAGGAAAGTTTCCATTTATCGCATTAGGAAGAGCTCTAGCCTATGGTTTTTCTGAAGGCTTTGTTAAAGTCGTTGCTGATCAAGAATCAAAGGTTATTCTGGGAATGCAAATGATCGGTGAAGGCGTATCTGACTTATCAGGCGAAGCTGCATTAGCAATAGAAATGGCAGCAACTCTTGAGGATCTAGGTTTTGTTATGCATCCTCATCCAACTTTGACAGAGGCAGTTATGGAATCAGCAGAAAATGCTCTTAAAAAAGCAATTCATATAATAAATAAATAATCGATATTTATTTTTGTAATATGGATGAATCTTTTATTTTAGATTTTGATATTTTAGATTATAAAGAATCTTTAGATTTACAACACAAACTTGTTGAATTGAGAATAAACAATAAAATACCTGATACATTAATTTTATTACAACATCCTCATGTATTTACAATAGGTAGAAGAGGTTCTTTGGATCATATTTTCGATAAATCAATTCCATATTATTTTGTTGAAAGAGGAGGAGATGTAACTTATCATGGACCAGGTCAATTAGTAGGATATTTACTTTTTGATCTAAATAAACTAAAATTGGATGTAAAAGAATTTGTTAAAAAGATTGAAAATTCAATTTGCTATGCTTTAAACAAATTTAATATTTTCTGTGATGTCCATCATGCCTTACCAGGTGTATGGATTGAAAGAAAAAAGATAGCATCTATAGGTATAGCTTTAAAGAATTTTGTTACATTTCATGGATTTGCTTTAAACGTTAACACAGATCTTAGTTATTTTTCAAAAATTATGCCATGCGGAATGGATGCAAGTGTAATGACATCGATGGAAAAAATTCTTGGCAAAGCCGTGCCTATGAACGAAATTAAAGTTTTTGTTTTAGAAGGAATATCAAAAGAATTCAATAAAAAATTTAAAAAAGTAAATGTAAACGATATCTTAACAATAGAAAATCAAATTCTTTCAAATAAAGCAGCAATTCCTTGACCTACACCTATACACATTGTAGCTAAAGCATATCTAACATTTCTTCGCTTAAATTCATGGAACAGTGTAGTCGTAATCCTTGCCCCAGAACATCCAAGAGGATGACCTAAAGCTATAGCACCACCATTAGGATTTAGTCTTGAATCATCTGGATTTATTTTAAACTCTCTTAGGCATGCTAAAACTTGTGCAGCAAATGCTTCATTTAGTTCAATTAATTCGATATCGTCTAATTTTATTCCAATTCTTGTGAGTAGTTTTTTGGTACTAGGTACAGGACCAATTCCCATAATATTTGGGTTGACTCCAGCTGTAGCCCAAGAAACGATTCGAAGAAAAGGCTTAAAACCTAATTCTTCTGCTTTTTCTCTACTCATTAAAAGTAAAACAGAAGCTCCATCGTTGATGCCCGAGCTGTTACCTGCTGTTACTGTACCATCTTTTTTAAAAACAGGCTTAAGCTTACTTAATTTTTCTAGAGAAGTATCTTCTCTAGGCCCTTCATCTTTATCACAAACCTTTATTTCTCCGTTGGGCATTGTAACTTCTACTGGTACGATTTCATCTTTAAATTTACCTTCTTTCTGGGCTCTAACAGCCTTCATATGGCTATTTAGTGCAAATTCATCCTGTTCTATTCTTGATATGCCATACATTTCAGCTAAATTTTCAGCTGTTTCTCCCATTGAATAAGGAGGATATTGTTTTGGCCAATTTGGATTTATAAATCTCCAGCCTATTGTAGTATCAAAAATTTTTATATCTCTTTGAAAAGCTTGAGTGCTCTTAGGAATTACAAACGGCGCTCTACTCATACTTTCTACACCTCCAGCAATGTATACATCTCCTATACCACTTTTAATCATAGAAGCGGCTATGTTTATAGCTTCAAGACCGGATCCACATAGTCTGTTCACAGTTGTTCCAGGAACTGTTTCAGGGAATCCTGCTAAGATTACAGACATTCTAGCTATGTTTCTATTGTCTTCACCTGCTTGATTTGTGCATCCTATGTAAACATCATCGATTAATCCTGCATTCAAATTATTTCTTTCAACTATTTTCTTAAGCAATAATGCTAAGAGGTCATCAGGCCTTATGTAACTTAATAATCCCCCATATTTTCCAATAGGGGTTCTTATAGCATCAACAATTACAACTTCTCTTTTATTCACTTTATTCTAGTATTCTTCTATAGAATAAATAATTATTTACCTTTGAATACAGGTTTTCTTTTCTTTATAAAAGCTTCCAACCCGGCTTATTCATTGAAGCTATCTTGATGACAACTTTGTTCAATAGTTTATCTAAAAATTCACCATAAGGAAATCTCTCACCTTTATCTAAAAAGCTCCTGATGTATTTTAAATCGGCACCTACGCAAAAAGCCTTGCCTTTACCTGTTAATATTACACATCTTATTTTATCATCATAGAAAACTTTATCTAAGTATGAATTTAGATAGTTTAATGTTTCTTCATCCAATGCATTTAGAACATCTTCTCTATTAAGGATTATTTTTGCAATATTCTCATCAACTTCGAATAATACTTTTTGGTTCATTTTCCTTTATATTTAGGTTCTCTTTTTTCAATAAAAGCTCTCATTCCTTCTTTTCCATCCTCAGAACCTAATAATAAATAAAATAATTTTCTTTCATACCTCAACCCTTCTTGTAAATTACTTTCTAACGTAAATAGAATCGCTTCTTTGGCATACTTAACAGCAAGAGGAGCCTTTTTTGCTATTTCTTTTGCTAATTCAATAGCTTCATCTAAGAGTTTCTCTTTACTAACAACTTTGTTAACTATACCAAGTTTTTCAGCTTCTTTTGCATCTATCATTTTTCCTGTTAAAATTAACTCCATTGCTTTATGTTTGCCTAGCAATCTAGTCAATCTTTGTGTTCCTCCACCTCCTGGCATCAATCCAATGTTTATTTCAGGCTGTCCTAATTTTGCATCTTCGCTTGCAATTATTATATCACAACTTAATGCCAATTCTAATCCCCCACCAAGGGTATAACCTTTTATCGCAGCAATTACTGGTTTCTTAACAGAATTTATTGCTATATCCCAATTAGCTAATGGGCTTTTTTCCTCGGCATCTATAGAAGATAGCTGAGACATCTCCTTAATATCAGCTCCAGCAGAGAAATTATCGCCGTTGCCAGTGATAATTATAACTCTTACATTTTCATCATTGTTGAAATCTTTCATAGCATTCATTATTTCATCCACAGTATTTCTGTTAAGAGCATTTAGAACACGCGGCCTATTTAGATAGATTATTCCTACGTTCTCTTTTCTTTCAATTAAGATATTTTGATATTGTAAGCTCATAATTGAATATGAACTTTTTAGGTTTTAATTTTAATCGAATTTTAAAAAATTGTTAATCAATAAAACTTTTTTAAAAAGCGAAGAGATGGTAATTAATTTTAAATTAGAGCAATAATCAGCTTGAGTTTTTTATTCTCTAATTTTTTTCTTAGAAATTTATTAATAAGTTTATTTTAGAAATTGCAGTTACGAATTTGTATTCAAAAGTACTATGAACAAAATAGAGTTTTTGTAGTATTTAATTACATTTTATGCTTTAAATTAAAAATAAGCATAATCTATCTTTGAAAACTCAACGACTTATTCCTTCAATTCTTTAAGTATTTTTTCATTTAATTTTTTAAACAAATAATTCGAAGCTTCCACTTCATCCAAACTTTTGTTGTAAATTTGCTTAACAATGTTTTCAATATTTATATCTTCTTCGTTCAAAAAATTTTGTAATATGCCATCAATTCTATCTGAAATATAGTTAATTAATTTACTTTTTATTCGTTCCATTCTTCTCCTTACAATTTCTCCTTTTACATTTAGTTCATTCCAAGTGTTTAATATTGCATCAAATAATTCCTTTATTCCTTTATTGTATAGTGCGGAAGTATAAAGTATTTTGCTACCTTTTTCTTTCTCAAGAATCATTCTTAGAGTTAATTCGGTTGTTCTTACCTTATCCAAATCTTCTTTATTAATAACAAAAATATCTCCTATTTCCATGAGGCCGGCTTTTAACGCTTGAATTTCATCACCAGAATAAGGCATTAAAACAACAACTACAACGTCAGCTTTTTTAGCTATATCTGTTTCTATCTGTCCTGCACCAACGGTTTCTATAAAAATGATATTTTTTCCGCTTGCTTCCAAAATTAAAATAGAATCATCAACTGCTTTTGATAATCCTCCCTTCCATCCCCTAGTTGCTAGGCTTCTTACATATACATTTTCATGGGTAATATTTTCCATCATTCTAACTCTATTTCCTAAAAGAGCTCCGCCAGATATTGGACTCGAAGGGTCAACTAGCAAAACTCCTACTTTCATATTCCTTTCAATTGCTTCTTTTAACAATTTTGATATTAAACTGCTTTTTCCAACTCCTGGTGGACCGGTTATACCTACTACGATTGCTTTACCTGAGTAATCTTTAAAATACTTAATTAAATCGTATATTTCCTTATTACCTTCTTCAATCATCGTGATAGCTTTAGCAATTGCTCTTCTATCTCCTTCGATTATTCCTTGCTTTATTTCTTGAATGTTCATGTAAGGATATTACAACATATATTTGTTATTTATTTTATTAATAATATATAATGCAAGTAAAAGAAGAAAAAAAGGACATTTCCAATAGCGATTTTTGGAAAAATAAAATAAAAGAAAAAATTGAAAAAAGAAAAACAATATCTCAGCTTTACAATAAAGAAGAATTAGAAAGATTGCATGTTGAAGAAATAAATTGGTACGAAAATGTTTATAAACCATGGATAAAGAACTCTCCTGAATTAAAAAGTAAATTTGAAACAGCTTCTGGAATAGAAATCAAGCCAATTTACACACCTTGGGATGTAAAGCATATTGATTATTTAAAAGATATAGGTTTCCCTGGGTCTTTCCCTTTCACCAGAGGTATTTATCCGTCCATGTACAGAGGTAAGTTATGGACGATAAGAGAATTTAGTGGTTTTGGTACTCCTGAAGATACAAATAAAAGATTAAAATTTTTGTTAGAGCATGGAGAAACAGGACTAAGTATTGCATTTGACATGCCTACTTTATATGGCTATGATGCTGATTCTCCGAGAGCACTGGGAGAAGTTGGAAAAATGGGAGTATCGGTAAGCTCCTTAAAGGATATGGAAATATTGTTTAAAGGTATTCCAATGGATCAGATAACTACTTCTATGACAATAAACGCTCCAGCTGTCGTAATATTTGCAATGTACATTGTAGCTGCAGAAAAACAAGGTGTTCCTATGGAAAAATTGAGCGGAACAATTCAAAACGATATACTTAAAGAATATATTGCACAAAAGGAATGGGCATATCCGCCAGAAATACATTTGAGAATAATAAAGGATATAATGGAATTTTGCACAAAACATATGCCTAAATGGAACTATATAAGCGTAAGTGGTTATCATATTAGAGAAGCGGGTTCGAGTGCAATTCAAGAGCTTGCTTTTACATTAATGGATGGTTTTACTTATATGGATTTAGGCATATCTGCAGGATTGGATCCAAATGTATTTGCAACAAGAATTTCTTTCTTCTTCAACTCTACGATGGATTTCTTTGAAGAGATTGCTAAATTTAGAGCTGCTAGAAGGATATGGAGTGAAGTATTAAGAGAAAAATATAAAGTAACAAATCCAAGAGCTCTTTGGCTAAGATTTCACACACAAACATCTGGAGCTTCTCTTACATGGCAGCAACCTTTAAATAATTTGATTAGAACTGCTATAGAAGCATTAGCTGCAGTATTAGGGGGCACTCAAAGTTTACATACAAATGCTTATGATGAAGCTTTGAGCTTGCCAAAAGAAGATGCAGCTCTCTTAGCAGTAAGAACTCAGCAAATAATTGCCCATGAAACAAATGTTGCTTCTACAATAGACCCACTTGCAGGTTCTTATTATATTGAATGGCTAACTGACAAATTAGAAGAAGAAGCATATAAGTATTTTGATAAAATTGAAGAGCTAGGTGGAATGGTTGAAGCGATTAAGAAAGGTTTTCCGCAAAAAGAAATAATCGAAAATGCATATAGGCAAGCATTGAAAGTAGAAAATAAAGAATCCATAATTGTTGGTGTTAATGAATACGTTGATAAAACTGAAAAAATACTGAACATATTTAAGACTTATCCAGAAGTTGAAAAAATACAGAAAGAAAGTCTAGCTGAGTTGAAGAAAACAAGAAATAACGAAAAAGTCAAGAAGGCATTGGAAGAAGTTAGAAAAGCTTTCGAAGATCCAAGTATCAATATTGTTTATCCTATTTTAAAAGCAGTAAAAGCTTATGCAACACTACAAGAAATAATGGATATTGGAAGAGAGTTGTATGGAGGCTGGAAAGAACCTGAGCTATTATAGAGAATTAATAAGTAAGCTTCCAAAAAAGATAAGAATATTAGTAGCAAAGCCTGGGCTGGATGCGCATGATAGAGGCGTACATGTACTTTTAAGAGCCTTTAGAGATGTTGGGATGGAAGTTGTTTATTCAGGAATATTAGCAACAGTCGATGAGATCGTTCAGACAGCAATTGATGAAGATGTGGATGTAATAGCATTAAGCTCTATGAATGGTGCTCATATGGTTCATTTTCCAGCTGTTATAAATAAATTAAAAGAAAAAGGTGCAAGTGACATTGTAGTTGTAGGAGGAGGTATAATTCCTGAAGAAGATAAACCAAAGCTTGAAGCTATAGGTGTTACAGGTAACTTCGGCCCAGGAACTTCGTTAGCAATTATAATTGAGCATATACTTAATCGAGTAATTAAAGAAAGATTAAAAATCTATTAAAGTTTCTCGATAAATTTCCTTTCATAAGGGAATTTAAGATTAATAGGCCCTATATATTCTGCTTTTGGCCTTATTATTTTGTTATCTTGAATTTGTTCTATATAATGAGCTGACCAACCTACAATTCTTGATATTGCAAATATTGGCGTGTATAACGGAATATCTATTCCCATAGCATAATACAAGGGGCCTATCCAAAAATCTACATTTGCAGGAATATTTCTTTCTTTTTTCATAACTTCTTCAAATTTTATCATGATTTTTAATAGGTTATCGTATTTAGGATATCTTTCAACCAATTTCATGAATAACTTTTTTGCAATTTCCGACCTTGGGTCAAATTTCTTATATATTCTGTGACCAAATCCCATAATTTTCTCTTTTTTTGCTAGCTTATTCAAAATATATTTTTCAGCGTCTTCAGGATCTTTAATTTTTAGAATCATTTCTGTTGCTCTTTCATTTGCTCCTCCATGTAAAGGTCCTTTCAAGGCTGATAATCCGCCTAGTAAAGCTGAATATATATCTGAAAGAGTTGATGCTATAGCACGTGTAATAAAAGTTGAAGCATTAAAGTCATGGTCCATGTAAAGTATTAGAGTTATATCCAACAATTTAGCAAAGAAAGGATTAGGTTTGCTTCCAGTAAGCATATATAGAAAATTTTCAGCATGAAGTAATTCATTTGACGGTTGAATCGGTTCCAAATTCTTAAAAACAATTCTATAGCCATTTGCTGTTATAGTTGCTAATTTAGAAATGATTTTAATTATTTTCAAGAAAAGAGCTTCAGGTTCTTGAACATACCAGTTTTCATCGTATGCTGCAAGTAAAGATAATCCAATCTTTTGTAAATCAATTGGAGATAAGTAAGTGCCTCTTAACTTTTTGAATAAATCATAAATTTCTTTAGGGACTTCTCTTTCATTTTTTAAATTTGAGATGAAATCGCTTAATTCTTCATGTGCAGGTATTTTACCTTTTAAAATTAAATATGCGACTTCTTCAAAGAACGAATTATCAGCCAAGTCTTCTATGGAATATCCTCGGTAAATTAATTTACCTTCTGGATCACTCACAGAAATTTTTGTTTTGTCAACAAGAACATTTTCAAGACCTTTCGGAACCTTTATATATGAAATACTTTCCATATCTTAGCTATAGCCTGTTGAAATAAAAGTTTATATTATAATTATTCGAAAAATTTAGCGATTTTATTGTCAAAATCTATGTAGCCGTAGTAATCAATTAATTGATAAAACTCTTCTCTGGTCATTAATTTATTTAAAATATATTTTTGTGTTCCTTTGTTTTTAATTTCACTTAAAACTTCTTTCATTGCAAATAATGAGGCTCGTAATAATGTGACGGGAAAAATTACTATTTTATATCCTGCTTCCTTAAATTCCTCCACCGTAATATATGGCGTCTTACCAAATTCTGTCATATTGGCCATAAGAATACCTTTTATTTTTTTAGAAAATTCTTTAAATTCATCTAAACTTTGTAATGCTTCTGGAAAAATTATATCGGCTCCAGCTTTTAAATAAAGCTTTGCTCTTTCTATTGCTCTATCTAAACCTTCAACACTTCTAGCATCTGTTCGAGCTATGATTAAGAAATCTTCACTTTTTCTTGATTCTTTAGCCATTTTAACCTTTTTCGCCATTTCAATTTCATCGACAAGCATTTTTCCTTCCAAATGTCCGCACTTTTTAGGATTAACTTGGTCTTCAATTTGAATAGCAGAGGCTCCTGCTTTTTCAAGCTCTCTAACAGCTCTCAATACATTGATCGTTTCTCCAAATCCTGTATTAGCATCGACAATTAATGGTAAGTCTACAATAGATTTTATCTTTCTTACTTCTTCTGCAACTTCTGTAAGAGTTATTATTCCTAAATCAGGTAAAGCCAAACTTCCAGTATATGCGGCGCCAGATAAGTAAATAGCTTTAAAATTGAAATGTTTGCATAAAAGAGCAGATATAGGATTAAATACCCCAGGAGCAACAATTATTTCGTTCTCTTTTATTAATTCTATTATAGATTTCCTATTTGAATCTCTTTCTATCATCTAAAACGCATAAGTTCAACTATTTCCTTTAAATCGTTTAATTTATCTAAGTTCCAAAGTTTATTCAATAGCTCCTTGGCATTTTCTTTAAGCAAAGGTTTAACCAACGCTAAAAATTTATCATTCAGTTCTTCTTTGGTCAAAGGATTTTTATAATGACCCTTTGGATATATTAATTCTTCAGATATCTTTGATCCATCATCTAAAGTTATAGTAATCCTTGTTGGAACGCCTTGAGGATAGAGTTTATCTAGTTCATTATCTACTTTAATATTTATCCTTTTCATTAAAGCTCTTACCCTTTCATCCTTTAATGCATTTTCATAGTATGATTCTTTTGTAATTTTTCCATAAATTAAGCAATGTGCGATAATATAAGGCATACTATGATCAGCAGTTTCTTTAGTTTTTGGCTCCCATTTCTCTGGATCTTTAACGATGATTTGATAAGCAACATTGAAAGTATCTACATCGATATTTTTAATTTTACTAACATCAACTATTTTATTGTGCAGTCTAACTGCTATTTCTGCTGCGCTCATTGAATGATATTCAACAGGATTGAATTTTATGCTTGTTTCAAATATTTTAAATTCTTTTGTGTTATAACCGCCGAATTTATCCAAATCGATGGTTATGAAAGTATTAAATGAAATTAAAGTAGACGATTTTGTTAATATTCAATTGCTTTGGCCTTACGATCTTTCTTTACAAGTTGATTTCATAACAGAACATTTATTAAGATATATGAGAAAACATCAAATGTTTTCCTATTAACATTATAAAATTTGAATTAATCCATGGAAAATTTAATTTTTTATTAGCATTTTTCATGGGCTAATCTTTTTTATATATATATTATTCAAATTATCGCTAGAATGGCAAGTAGTTTCGAAAAAGAATGGGATAAACCTGTAAAGGAACCAGTATCGGCAAGGATAAGAGAAGCTATACAACCAGGTGCTCCTTTAAAGCAAAGGGTATATCAAATTATTCATCGACTTAAGATACAAACAGGAAAGTTAGATATTCTTGCTGAGCGATTAAGAGAGAAAGATAGGAGATTGTTTGAGAAGGTCGTCGATAGTTATGTAAAGCATGAAATGGATAGAGCTAAAGTATTTGCAAATGAAACAGCTAATACAAGAAAGACATTAAAGCTTGTTGATCAATGTAAATCAGCTCTAGAATCTGTAATATTAAGATTAGAAACTGTTCAATCAATAGGCGATGTTACTGTTGCAATCGGTAGTGCTATAAATGTTATACAATCAGTTAGGGGCAAATTATCAGGTGTTCTACCTGAGCTAGACAAAGAGCTTGTTTCAATTAATGAAAATCTATCAGGATTACTATATGAGACAACAGGGCCAGAAGGAATGATAGGTGGCTTTGAAGTTACAACAGAGGAGTCAGAATCCGTATTGAAGGAAGCAATAAGTGTTGCTGAATCTAGAACAAAAGAAAAGTTTTCAGAGATACCTATAGGAACAAGCTTAAACACAGAACAAAAACAAGGTTAAATTACTCTTTTTTATAAATAATTTTATTTTTTTATTTTATTAATTTTATCAAGTTTAATGAGAAATGTATATAACTATTTTAGAATCATTTTGATTTTTTCCATAATTGTAAGAGAATTGTTAGCCCCTTGGACTGGGCATCCCTGGGATTTTGAATTATTTGTTAGATTAGGACCTTATGTATTACAAGGGAATAACCCTTATAGTATTATACCTTATTCACCGAATGTAAGCTTTTGGTATTACAATCAAGAAAACATGACATCTATCGCCTATCCACCTTTGTATGCTTACTATTCCGCTTTTTCTTATTTTGTTTATCAATCACTTGACGTTCACTTCAAATATTTATATTATTTTATTCTTAAACAACCTCTTATTGCTTCTGACGTAATGCTAGGATATTTGATTTTTAAATATTATAAAAATAAGAGCAATTTTAAGCAAGCTTTATTTTTAAGTTCAGCATGGCTTTTAAATCCTTACACTATTCTATTTTCTTCAATGTGGGGCTTGCCTCATACATTAGCTATTTTATTCCTTTTTTTAGCTTTTACAAATTTTAAGAAAATTAAAAGCTTGTTTTATTTATCTATGAGCTTTTTAATATCAGGCTTACCATTCATATTTTTCTTCCCATTTTTAACAAATTTCCTTTATAAAAAAAATATTAGTAAAAAATTAATTTTAACAATAGCAGCCTCTATAACTTTTATATTTTTTATCGTACTAATTCCGTTTGTATTTTTAAATTGGGATATATCTAATTTACGCGATGCTGTAGACTCAGTATTATTCAAAGAAAGTTATGGTCGATTCAGTTATTGGTTTTTTGTTTACTATTTGAACGAAATATTTCCGGGTAAATTTATTTGGTTATATTACATTGCTAATTATATTGCACCTTATGTATGGCTTCCTCTAACAATATTAACGCCAATTTTTTGGTATAGTTTTTCAAAAATAAATGAAGAACTTAAAAACTTTCTTGCTTGCAATCTTGCTACAGTAATTGTATTTCTTTTAACAAGGAATTCTGTTAACGAACAGTATCTTCTTTATCTATTTATAATTTTTATTCTGTTTTATGAATTTTCAAATATTGAATCCAAAAGAATAGTATACTACATTTTCATTAATGTTTGGGTTTTTATATTATTAAATAATGTATTATTGTTAAGATTTTTCACACCGATTAACCCTGACTTCTATTTTTGGGACATAGAAATAACAACAAGCTATCCATTTATGATAATTAGAGAAACTTTCATTCTTATTTTATCCATAATTAATGCCATTTTGCTTTATAAATTGATTTATTCGTTTATGAATTGTTTAGAATTTAAATTAAAAATTAGGTTAAACAAGCTTAAGTTAATATGAAGATTCTTTATGTTTTACCAAAGTTTTTACCTTCAATAGGGGGTGTAGAAAATCATGTATTAGAAGTATCTACAAGATTGGTTAAGAGGGGTCATGAAATTAATATATTCACATCCAATCTCTTAAGTTTTGATTATAATTCTATTTATGATAAAACAATTGAGAATTACAATGGAATTCTTATAAATCGATTTAAAACTTATAAACTGTTTCCATTACCTAGACACTTAGGTTATCATTCTTTTGAATTATTTCGTCAATTAATTAAATCAAACAGTTTCGATATTATCCATTCCCATTCATATGGAGGCTTTCCTTTAACATACTGTTCAATTATTAAAAGATTGAAGAAATTTAATCATGTAATTACTACTCATTCAGAACCTGGTTCACAATCTATAAAGAAAGCCTTATTCGACGCATTTTACATTAAGAATTTTTTAATTTGTGATGCTCTTATAGTGGTAACTAAGATAGAATATAATCATTATATAAGGTACGGTTTTAATAAAAGAAAAATTAAATTCATTCCAAATGGTATCGATGTACAATTTTATTCATTGAAGAGAAATGTTAAATTTAAGGAATTAGAGGGTAAGAATTATATTTTGTACGGTGGTTCAATAGATACAACTTATAAAGGTCTTGATGTTTTAATCATTTCCTTTAAAAATTTATTACAAAAATATAATGACATCTTCTTGGTAATCGCAGGCTTTCCAACAAAGGAAACTTTTAAAATTATAAGCATGATTAAAAAGCTTAAATTGGAAAAAAATGTGTTTATTTATTTTAATCTAAATAAAGAAGATCTTGCATCGTTATTAAGTCATTGTACATTTTTAGTATTACCATCGAGAATAGAATCATTTGGTCTAGTAATCTTAGAAGCTTTTGCATCTAGTAAAACTGTTGTGGCTAGTAATGCAGGTGGAATTAAAGATATTGTAAAAGATAATTTCAATGGATTATTATTTAAAGCAAACGATTCAAGCGATCTTCATAATAAGATGATTACGTTACTAAAAAATGATAATCTAAGGAGTGAATTGGAAAAAAACGCATATAAAACTTCTTTATCTTACGATTGGGATATAATAGTGAAACAAATAGAAAGTTTATACGAAAAGATTGTTTCTTAAATAAGTGGTGGGATTTATTAAACTCTATTGCTATAAATGTCAAATTATTTAAAAATAATGATAATGCTATTAATTAAAATTTGCTAGGACTTTTAAAATAGCTTGAATTTTTCACTCTTTAAGACTGAATAAATTTGTTAATTTTAATATTTTTTAAACGCTTCCTTTTAATTAAGAGCAATAAACGATCAGAGCTAATATTGTAATGAAGAATGCTCGCTTAGGAGAGATTTAGGATCAAAATACAGTAATAACATACTTAATATTTTATCAAATTAGAGGTGTTTTTTAGTCTCCAGGCATGCTACAAATGAGAAATGTATCTACGCATCAATGAGCTGTGCTTTTATCTTTCTAGGAGGAAAGGGAGTCTGTAGCAGTAGGTTTCCATACTATTGCTAATATACCTCCAATTAAAGGCAAGATGAAAAATCCTACTAAGTAATTTACAGTTGATAATGTAGAAAATAACATTGCAAGAACTCCACTTAATTTTACTCTTGCTTCATCATTGTTGTACATATATAAACTAACAATTAAGGTGGATAAACCGCTAAAAAATACTTTCAATTCAATACTTAATAAATAAGACGAAAAATTGAGTGCTATATGCTCAACAAATAAATCTATGGATGGTAAAATTAACAATATTATTCCTCCTATTAACGTTAAAACAAATGGCAAAAAAGGTCTAGAGCTAATATATTTTATAGATACATTTTCTTTCTCATTTAAGATATAACCGACAAGTAAAGCTTCGAATCCTAAAAAATAAGGATACCAACCTAAGTAGTCAAAGAATTGCATTAACCAAGCTAATAAAATACTAGCCGATATCATTGCAAGGTACTGCCAAAAATAAATTTTATTGGGAAACAAACTTAGCAATAAACAAGGAATAAATATTAAAGTAAAAATAAGCCAAATAATAATAGCATCTAACACATTGTAGATACCATAAATTATAGGATTAATTTTCAAAATATAAAATAATAGATAATTTATGATAGTAGTTATCAAAGCAGGAATACTTAGTATTCTTATTAAAGTTTTACTTTGGTACATTAGTTAAAATATTATTTTATTGGTTGAAGATGAAATAAAGAACTTTCTCATTTTTCAAAGGGTTTCCATACTATTGCTAATATACCACCTATTACTGGCAAAGGAAGAAATTCATAGCCTATAATTATTGAAGCTAGAGTTGAAAATAACATTGCTAATGTTGCACTTAATTTAACACTCTTTTCATTGCCTTTGTAAATAAAGAAGCTCGTAATTATTGTTACTATTGAGCCAATTATTGATAAAATATTGAAGGGAAAAATGTAGAACATGAGAATATTATGTATTGGATAAATGAATAAGCTAGAATATAATAAATAAAGAGATGAAATAAAAATTAGGCCTCCTCCAACTAAGATCAAAATGAAAGATAATATAGGTTTTCTAGATGAATAAGCAGTAATCGAATTTTTTATGATATAACCTACAAAAAGTGCCTCAAGTCCTAAAAAAGAAGGATACCATCCTAAGAAATAGTAAAAACTATACATAAATTCAGATAGGATAGCACTGATTGTAAGCATAATAAGGTATGCTGTAAAGTGAAGTTCTTCAGGATATAAGCTTAATAACAAGCAAGGTATGATAATCATGGCCAAGTTTGTCCAAACAATGACCTCAGTAAAAATAGATAATTTGGATAAAAATAAAAATAATGGATAATTAATATGAATTATATAAATTAGAGTATAAGCTAAAGCGTAATACACAATTGTGGTCAATAAAGCGGAAATACTTAATATTCTAACAATAATGTAATGATGGGAGTGCATAAGCTGTTTCATTTATGAAACCACTAAAATAACCTGGATTTATAATTCCCGAACTTTCTAAATTTGAGACATCATAAACTTTATATTTAATATTACCTGTAATATTTCCATTACTTAAGAAATTAACAGTTATATTTACGTATGCATACCATATACTTCTATTAATCCAGGGAAAAATACCCCATAAAGCTAGTGAGAATTTTACAAAGTTATTTGTAACGATAGGAGGTGGATTAGACATAACCCACCAATTATTGAAGGGTGAGTTTGCTTCCACTCCAACATTATAAGAATCCAATGTCCACGCAGTTCCATTATAGCCAATAATTATTGCTACATATGCATAAAATAAATGAAAATTACAAGCAGGATTATCTAATAAAGTAAATGTCAAATTTCCAACAACATATCCTCCTCCTCCTGGAGGATGTCCAATCATGTCTAGTTTTGACAATAACTCAGGGATAAATAGATAACTCTGATTATTTGGTAAAGAGAATTTTACTTCAGAATCATTGTTTATGAGTTTAATATTGAAAGTATTATTTTTGTTAAAAATATCTTCAAGCTTAGTAACAAGGCCATTCTTTACATTGATAATATGCTTTATAGTAATGTTCTCATCTTTTATTATTTCATTTGTTGAATTAAGTATGAGACTTGTTAATGATACGGTTACATTAACTATATTTGTATGGTTAAAGTCTGTAACTACATTAACATAACTATCATTGATAATTGTTACATTAGAAGCAACTTGCTCATAAAAATTCTTTCCCTTCATTTCATAGGTAAACGTTAAATGATTTTTTTGCATGAAGCATAGAAATATTAGTAGATATCAATAGCAAGCATACCAATATAGCAATAATTATTTTTCTATACATCATTATAATAATTTGATAAAGAATATATAAACTTTTATCTATCCTAGAGTAAAAATCAAAATAATTATATTAATTTAATCAAGAATTATTATATTATTTTTATTCATATGAATATAACAAATTACTTATACCTCAAACTATTATTCCAAATAATATCGCATTAAAGTATTGGTTCTATTTAATTTAAGAAACATATATATAAATATTTTGATTTAAAGAGAAAATCTATTAAACTTCGATTTGTCAAAATAAAAGTTATAAGAATTTTAATTAAACGAAAATATTTTATACAGATAATTTATATTAAAGAATTTTTGAATTATTCATTCAAAGTTAGACTTGCTCTAGTTTGTATGAATAAGATATCTCTGCTTTACCGGATATAGTAGCAGCTACAGAACAATAAACATTCATAGATAACTTTATTGCTTTTTCCACGTCATCATTGCTTAATCCTGAACCTTTAATTATATATTCTATTTTAACCTTTTTCCAATATCTTGGGTAATCTTCATTTCTTTCACCTGAAACTAATACATTGAGTTCTTTAACATTTTTTCTCATTTTAGTCAATATTTCTACAACATCAATTGCTGTACATCCTGCCAGAGATATTAATAGCATTTCCATAGGAGCTATAGCATTTCTTCCAATCGATACAGCATTTCCTTTTGAATCGTATCCTACAAATTTTGAATCGCCTTTCCATTCAACTTTTACGCTCATATTGTTTATTTTATTATAACAAACTAATAAGTCTCAATAAGCTTTATTTGATTCTTTGTTGAATAGGCTATACTCCATCTTATATAATCCTTTTTTGAAAAAAGATTAATTTTGTATATGATGATTGATACCATTTCAATATAGACTAGCAAGAATAAGTTAAAAGATAATTCCTTATAATTTTTTATAAATTCCTTGATTATTTTCATTGCTTTAAAAGGTTTGTATAATAATATCCAACGAAAAGAACTTGTTCTTACTTTACTTATTCTATAATTTAGTTCATGACCATAGTTTATCCTTTCTCTTTGTTTCAAATATTCGCTTAATTTTTTTGTAGTGTTAATATATGTTATGGCCTCGTTAGCCAGTTTAATTTTATAACCTCTAAACTTTAAAACAATTGCAATGAAAGCGTCTTCGTTAACTATATTTTCAGGAATTCTGTTTAAACATTCTCTTCTAAAAGCATAAATATCATTGCCCAAAGTTAGTAACGAATCTTCAAAATCTAATTTCTTTATTGTTTCATTTAAAAGAAGCCAAGAAGTTGCGGAAATTTTCTCCACCAATGAATTTTTTGAAATTAACGGGTGCGAGATTGGAATAACACCGCCTACACTATCTTCTTTGAACTTGGTAAGAATATTTTTGATCGACTTACTATTGGTTAAGCAATCTGCAGAATGAACAACTATAATATCTGAATTATCTTTTTCTAAAGCTAAGTTTATTGCATGAGCTTTACCATTTCTTTCTTTTTCGATAATAAGCTTTACGAAATTATACTTAAAAATAATACTTAGTATTTTTGGATTCAAGCCACAACAATAAATAATGTAAATATTATTTAAATAAAACTCTTTATTATATTTAAATTCAATAAGATAATTAATAATATTATCAAGATTATTTATATCTCCGTAAGATGGTATGATAACACTGAAAATCATATTGATTTAATTGAGTTAAATATTTTTCTAATTATATTATACCTAATTGATTCTATATGATAATTATGTAATCTAATAATAATATTAAATGTATTTATGAATTTTTTTTGTTTAATTAAAAACAAATTCTGAATTATCTTTTTAATACGTAAATACATAATTAAAAATATAAAAACTAATGTTTCAATTATTATATCATTATAGTTATAATAAAAGTTAGAAATAAAAAAAGAATGTTTATCAAAATCGAATTTGAACCATTTTTTAATAGTGTTAGAACTGTTTAAAATTAAATAATATTCATAATATCCTTTTATGGGTATAGCTTTTAAAAGATCGAACAAAATAAGTAAATCTTCTTCATTTTGAATTATAGATACGAATTCGCCTATATTTGTAGCATAATTAATGCATAAATTTAATTTAAATCCCTTTATTTTCCACGCTCTTATCAAAATGAATAGCTTCAATAAAGTTCTCCATAGCTTATAAGGTTTGGTTATAATTAAAAGGTCTATGTCATCTTTAAAGCTTGAAAAATTATAAGATAATGAACCTGTAATACACACAATTTCTATGTTTGGACTATTAAACAGTTGCAACAAAAAATTCTTAATTTTATTTATATATAATCCACGTATTGTATCTCTCTTGATAATGTCGTACAATAAATGAGATTGGTTTCCAAAAAATATGTAGTTATTTTCAACGTAGATTTCATTACCTGTGCTTCGACTTCCATTTAATATTTCTATATTTAATTCTTTTAGCCTTTTTATATCATTCAAGTTAGGTAAAGAATTAAATAATGTTTGATAATATTTGATAAAAAACTTTAATCTACGAATGTCATCCTTATTTTCAGCTATTTCGTTATTCGTATGTAATTACTATACTTAATAAAAAATATATTTTACTCTGGAATACTTTCAACGTTTAATTTTCCATCTTTAAGAGTAACAATTAAGAATCTGTTATCCTCGAATATTAAAGTTAATTCATCAGGCTTTTCATCTACGGTTAATAGTCTTCTACCAACTACACCATCAAATTTTGCCATTTAGATAATTTGATAGCAATCGTATATTTAAAATTTTAATATTTAGTATCAATAATGAGAAAAATATTTTGTGAATCGGTGGGAAAATACTTGGAATTAAAAGATAAATGCGAAAGAATAATAAGCTTTAGCCCAGCAATTACTGAAAGCCTTTTCAAAATGGGATTGGGAGATTATGTCGTTGGTGTTAGTGCATTTTGTGTACGACCAAAAGAAGCTTTACAAAAAGAGAAAGTCGGTAGTTACAATGCTACGAATTTATCTAAGATTCAATCACTCAACCCTGATATAATATTTACAACTACAGGTTATCAAAGAGATTTTGCCTTAAAATTATCTGAAATGTTTACTGTTTATGCTATTCCTTTACCAGTGACTATTTCTTCTGTTATAGCGACATGTATCGAAGCAGGTTATGTTGCAGGCTATTATGAACAAGCTAGAAAATTGGAAAGAGAGCTTTTAAAAAAAGTTAGTAAAATTCCTAAATTGGAAAAAGAAATAAATGCGTATATAGAAATAGACTTAGGTGGACCGACAACATTTGGTTCATTTAGCTACATAACAAATTCTTTGTCTATTTATGGTATAAAAAACATATTTTCAGATGAACATAAAGAATGGTTTTATCCTGATTTTAATAGAGTCTTGGAAGAGGATCCAGATGTTATAATATACGAACCAAAAATGTTTAGGCCTATAGATAAAGAAGCTGTAATGAAATTATTTATGAAAAGAGGCTGGATTAATTTAAAAGCTGTAAAAAAGGGTCATATTCTTGTAACTCCGGGTCCCTATGATTTCTTAGCCCATCATGGACCGAGTTTTATTGAAGAAGTTTTACCTTGGTTAATAAATTCCATTTCTGAATTGCAAAATATTCCTTAGCATTCAATATTAACTTATTAATTTTATCAATTTACTAGGGTCTGACTTTTCAAGTTTTGGATAATTCTTTCCGTTATTTATATCATTAATTATTTTGAAGGGTTCAGCATCTTTAATTGTAAAAACTTGGAGTTCATCTTTATTTAATATAACGGACGATAACCCTATTTTATAATGAATTGAGAAAGGAGCTCTAACATCTCCCTGATATTTCATCGATGACCAATCTATTAGTATTTTATCTTCTCTCTCTTCTTTATGGGCTACTTGGGATGTTGTAAATTGCTGCAAATTTGCAATTTCTTTAAATTCCTTTTTTATAAATTCTAGATTTGCTCTTAGTTTCTTTTCGAATATAGCTTGCATCTTTATAGCGATTTCACGATATTTAGCAAATTTATCCTGAGTTGTTATTTTAGAATTATCAAAACTAGCCCATACCTGGAATCCTCTGGATCCGCTAAATTTTAACATTGGTTTAATTTCATTTTCTTCTAAAAATTCATACAACTCTTTTGCAACGTATTTTAGGAAATTATAACCGTTTTCTAAAGAAAGAAGCTCTTTTCCAGCATCCAGATCTAAGACAAAGAAGTCTGGCTCATTTGAATTTAATTTGTGAACATATGGTATAAAGTCAATACAATGATCATGAACATATTGCATCAATTTTCCTTTATCATTTATTATAATAAATTGAGGCTTTGGCTTGTACTTAGAATACCTAACAAATATTGGCTCAATTGTAGTAATAGGATCTTCTTTTCCAGAAAATACTTTTACACAGCTAACAGGTCTCTCCTGCAAATATGGAAGTATGAGTTCTGAAACTACAGGGTAATAATGTTTAGCCTTCCAAACTAATATATATGACCTATTTAAAAGATTTTCAAATTTTAAAAGATTCTCTCTTACGTATTTATCAATTTCAGGTAAAGGTTCATATTCATCGTTTACTTTTCTTATAATTCCTTCTTTCTTTAGTTCATCTAACGCATCTATAATCTCCTTTTTGTCAATTTCTCTTTTCTCTAAAAATTTGATATCTCTTCCAACTTTTTCATAAATATGATCGAAATTTACTTTTCTACCTTCTTCTTTAATAGATAATAACAGTGCAATACGATCTTTAACACTAACAGACATAAATAAAAAAAACTTTAAAAAAATTTATTTTTAAAATTCAACTAAACTTCCGTTTCCTTCAATTCCTCAATATCTTCGCTTAATTCACTTACAGGTTCAGCAATTGCAAACCTATTAGCTACCTTAATAATTTTTACTTTTAGATGTTCACCTTTTTTACTATTTTTTACAAATACAACAAAACCTTTAACTCTAGCAATTCCATCACCTTGTTTTCCTACTTCTTGAATTTCTACTTCGTGTACTTCGTTTACTTTTACAGGCTTTTCGAAAAATTTCCTTCTTTCCGTTTCAAATCATCCCGTTTAGTTACTATTATTTTTACTACATAGTATATAAACCTATGTTAGTTATTTTCAAAACGATTATTTTATAAATTCATTTTTATTCTTAGCAAATGTAATATATGTAGAAAATTGCCAGATGCTGATGTCATAATAGTTGGAGGAGGATTATCAGGATTATCAGCAGCTTATAAGCTTGCATCAATTGGAAGAAATGTAATATTGTTTGAAAGGGGGGAGTATCCTGGTTCAAAAAATGTTACAGGAGGAAGAATGTATTTACATGCGATTAAAAAACTTTTAAATATACCAGTAGAGCAGATGCCTTTTGAAAGATTTGTAACAAGAGAAGTTGTTACAGTAATGGACGAATTTCGTTCTTTTTCAATTGAACTAAATTCATATGAAGAAGGCAAATATCAAAGCGCAACTGTCCTTAGAGCCATTTTTGATAAATGGTTTGCCAGTTTAGCAGAAGAAAAAGGAGCTAGTATAATTACAAAAACAAAAGTTGATGATCTTTATTTAGAAGATGGAAAGGTTAAAGGCGTTATTGTAGCAAATGAAAAAATAACTTCAAACATTGTTTTGGTATCTGAAGGGGTAAACAGCTTTTTACCTTTAAAATTAGGATTGAGAAAGGAATTTGAAGCAAACTATCTTGTAACTTCTGCGAAGGCTGTGATAGAATTAGGAGAAGAAGAAATTGATAAAAGATTCAATTTAAAAAAAGGACAAGGAATGGCACAAATATTTGTGGGAATGACTAAGGGAGTTACTGGAGGAGGATTTTTATACACAAATAGAGAAACAATTTCAATTGGAGTAGTTTGCTTATTAGAATCTTTGGTTAAGAACAAAACATCTATTGCTGATATATTTGAAGATTTCATTTATCATCCTGTTTTAGAAAAAATTTTAGAAGGAGGAAGGATGCTCGAATATTCTGGTCACCTAATTCCGGTAAAGGGATACAGTATGATACCAAAATTAGTATATGATGGATTATTAATAAGTGGCGATGCAGCAGGATTCTTTTTAGAAAATGGTCCTATATTTAGAGGAATGGATTTTGCAATTGAATCTGGTTCTTTAGCAGCTGAAGCAATTGAAAAAGCATTAAAAGAAGGAGATTATTCTGAGAAAAAATTAAGTATCTATTTAGATTTATTAAATAATAGTTTTGTTTTGAAGGATTTAAAAAGATATAAGAATGTTCCAAAAGTTATGCAGAATGAGAGGCTTTATAAATTGTATCCAAGTATAATAAATGAAATATTTTACGATTTCTTTACTGTAGATGGAACAACTAAACCAAGTTTAATAAGTTATCTTAAGAATAAAACATTTAAACATATTAATCCTATTGTGATTTTAAAAGATATAGTTCAATTTTTGCTATACTCATGAAATCGCTAGGTAGCATAAAAAGGATTAGCTTGGATGAAAGATTAGGATTGACCTCCTTCAATTCAGATAATGAATCGCATATTGAAGTAGATAATGAAAAATGTTTACTTTGTAAAACAAAGGCATGCTTATATGTTTGTCCTACAAAGGTGTATTATTTAAAAGATAACAAGATCTATTTCAACTATCAAGCATGTTTAGAAACTGGCGGGTGTATAGTTGCATGTCATAAACTGGGAAATAAAGGGATAACTTGGAAATATCCAAAAGGAGGCTTTGGAGTTATATTTAAGTATGGATAAAAAATTGAATTTGATAAACCTTATATTTTATTATTAAAATTAAAATCATGGCCTTTGTTATTGAACAAGCTATTGCTTTAATAGTACCATTTGTTATTGGTCTTATAATAGGATATATACTCAAGCAAGCAATAAAAATTTTGGGCGCTTTAATTATTTTAATTTTAGTATTGTTAGTTGTGGGATACATAAAACCTTCAACAATTTCTTATATTTTAAATAAAGTTTTTAATTATGGAATGCAAGCATATTCAGCAGCACAATCTATAGCATATATCTTACCCTTTTCTTCAGCACTTTTCATAATAGGAGTAGCAATTGGATTTCTCTTGAGTAGATGAGTATTATAGCATGTGTAGATCTAGATTACTTTTATGCCCAATGTGAAGAAATTTTAAATCCTTCCATTAAAGATAAACCTGTAGTTGTATGCATTTATTCTGGGAGAGGTAAAGAGGGAGGCGCTGTTGCTACAGCAAATTATATAGCTAGAAAATATGGCGTCAAATCAGGAATCCCAATAAAGACAGCAAAAAACCTATTAAAAGATGTTGAAGCATATTTTATACCTGCAAACTTAGATTTATATGAAAAGTTTTCTCAAGAAGTGATGAATATAGTAAAGAAATATGCAGATGTCTTTGAGCAGGTAAGTGTAGATGAAGCCTATTTAGATATAACCAAGCAATCTAACAGCGATTATAAAAAAGCTCTTGAAATTATGTTAAGAATGAAGGAAGAAATTTTTCAAAAACATAAATTAACCTGTACAGTAGGCATTGGTCCAAGTAAAGTAATTGCAAAAATAGCAACGGATTTAAAAAAGCCAAATGGCATTGAGGTTATAACTCCTGAAGAAATTCCTTTAAAAGTTTGGCCACTTTCTGTTGATTCTCTTCCTGGTATAGGACCAAGGTCTAAAAAGCGATTAGAGAATATTGGCGTAAAAACAATAGGTGATATATTGAACGCAGATTTTATGAAATTAGTTAGTATATTCGGCAAGAAAATCTCTACTTATTTCGTTCTAGCAGCTCAGGGGAAAGAAACAGAACAAGTTAAGGAAACATATGAAGTGAAACAATTCAGTAGAATGGTCACATTGAAAAATAATACCTTGCAATTTAATGAAATTAAACCCTATTTGGAACAGCTCTCCAAGGAATTATCTGAAACACTAAAATCCAATAATTATTTTGCAAAAGGAATTTCTGTCATGGCTGTTTTAGATGATTTAAACATTATATCTAAGAGCAAACTAGCCGATAAACCTATCAATTCTGAAAAGGATATATATAAAATCGCTGAACCTTTATTATTAGATTTAATAAAAAGGTCTCCTAGAATGTTTAGAAGATTAGCTTTGAGAGCTTATGACCTTATTTCATATGAAGGCATTGAATCTTTAGAAAGGTTTGTTTAATTATAATACATTCAATTTTTTAGCAAGTTTTATCCATTCTTCATCTGAAATCCATTCAACCTTTAGATAGTCTAAAATTTCTTCTTTGCTTAAACCAATTTGCCTTGCTTCCTCGACAGTATATTTGTATGCTTCAACTTCTGTTGGTCTATCTACATAGCTATATCTTCTATCAAAAAGATCCAAGCCTTTTTTCCATTGAAAATGATGTATTAATTCATGGAGAATATCTAAGTATAAATATATCTTCTTACCCTTTCTCAAATAATCTCTACATATATAAATTGATCCATCTAAATCATCTGTCCACATGTATCCATCACAGTTAACGATTCTAATTTTAACATTTTTTCTTATTTCGTTGAATTCATGCTTTAATACATTTTTCGCAATCCATGAATTTTCAAGTCCTTTGAAAATTTCCTCTAAGCTATATTCTCCGCATTCTATATCTCTTAGAATTTCTATTTGGATCACAGATTATTAAAATATGTTATTAAAGGCTTAAAAATTAATTTAAATTAAGCTTTAATATGAACATCAATAATTTCTTTCGTGAATCTGTTTCAGAGCATACAAACCTTTTAGTTAGCATAAGTAATCAATTGTATAAAGGGAAGACTAAATATCAGGAAATAATCGTAGCTGAGTTATTGGAATATGGAAGAGCTTTAATTCTAGATAATCTTATTCAATTATCAGAAAATGATGAAGTGTATTATCATGAATCACTTGTACATCCAGCACTTTTCTCCCATGAGAATCCTAAAGAAATACTTATTCTAGGTGGTGGAGACGGTTGTGCAGCAAGGGAATGCTTAAAACATAATCCAAAAGAAATAACATTAGTTGATATTGACGAAGAAGTTATCAATGTATCTAAATCCTATCTCAGCAACATAAATATGAATTCTTTGGAAGACAATAGAGTTAAAGTTGTTGTAGAAGATGGTATAAAATTTGTCGAAAGAATCGATAAAAAATACGATTGTATAGTAATTGACCTCACAGATCCTTTTGGTTCTCCAATAGGTAAAAAACTTTATTCTAAGGAGTTTTATGGAATTATTAAAAGAAGATTAAAGGAAAATGGCATCATGGTTACTCAAGCTGGAACTGCATTTTACTACTATGAAGTTTATAATCAAGTCTTACAAAATGTGAAGCAATCTTTTTTAATAGTAAGAGAGTATAATGTTTGGATACCATCTTTTGGATATGCATGTTGTTTTATAATAGCTTCGGATTCTATAGATCCATTAAACATTTCAAGAGAAACGATAGAAAAAAGAATAAATGATAGGAATGTAAAAACTAAATTTTATACACCTAAAGTACATGAGGCTTTGTTTCGAATATCTTTAACTAAGAAACTTAATAAAAACTAATAAAAACGGGAAAGAAGATTTTTTTGTTTAAATAGTTTTTTAATTCCTCTAATGAATTAAACTTCAAATATTCTTCTTTATCTTTATTCTTTAGAACCAAAACAAAATTAAAAGAATACTTTGCTATGTATATCTTTTCTATTTTACTTAATTCTATTTTAATTCCCTCATCTTGATCTAAAGATTTTATGTATCTTAGCAATTCATCAAGGTTGTCTATTTTTTTAAGCATAGACATTTAAAGTATACTCTCAGAATATATTTTCAATGATTAAAATACTTAATAAGTTTTCTGAAACTATTGAGGATTTTAAGCAGGACATAAATGAACCAATTAAGATATTCATTTGCGGACCTACATTATATGATAAGATACACGTAGGTCATTTGAAGATATTATTCTTTTCAGATTTGGTTGTTAGATATTTCAAATGGAAAGGTTACAAAGTTCAACCAATTTTAAACCTAACGGACATGGATTTTAAAATAATTGAAAGAGCTAAGGAAGAAAATATTCAAACACAAGATTTAATTAACTACTATTATAATGTGTTTAAAGAAGACATAAAAAAACTGAACTTAAATGAAGATTTTATTCTAGTGAGGCCTTCAGAATTAATTAATAAATCAGTCAAAATCATTTGGGATTTGGTCGAAAAGAAGCGAGCTTATTTTTTGGAAGATGGTATATTCTGTGATGTATCATTTTCAAAAAACTTAGGCAAGCTATCTAAAATTCAAAAGGAAAAATTGAATGAATTAATTTTAGAACCTAATGAAAAGAAGCGTAATCCCAATGATTTTAGAATTTGGATTAAAGTTAATGAGAAAAATTATGAATTGGAAACTGTATTTGGAAGAGGTTTTGTTGGTTGGCACATGCAAGACTTTTCAGTAGTTGAACATTTTTTCAATGGTCTTTATGATATTCACATAGGAGCATCAGATCTTATATATCCTCATCATGAATTCATATTACTTTTAGGCGAATATTATAAAGAAAAATATCCAATCGTTAGATATTTCTTGCATACTGGTGTGATAAAGAAAAATGGTGAAAAGATGTCCAAATCATTAGGAAATTGTATATACATGGATGAATTATATCCTAAATTTGATTCGGATGATTTAAGAATATACATTTTTAAATATGGTTACAAAGATGATGTTGAATTCGAGCTTGCAGATCTTTATGACTCAAAAGGAATAAAGGAAAAAATCATGAATGTTAAATTCAATGTCAGCAATAAGGAAACTGTTAACCTAAACAAGAAAATAGATGATTACGTTTATGAATTTATTGAAAACATCGAAAACGAATTCTCAGTTAACAAATCTTTAGAAGTATGGGTCAAATTGAGTGATTTCCTTACAAACAATGAGTTGGATAAAGAAGGAATAAATAAAGCTAAACAAGCTTATAAAATATTTTCCGAAATTACAGGTATTTTATTAAATCTCTTTAATAAAAAATGATCTATATCTTTTTGTCTCAAATCCGATGCTTCTATAAAGATTGTAGGCAATTTCATTTTTTTCATCTACATGTATAGCAGCGGTTTCTATATTTCTTTTTAGCATGTAATCCAATGCTTTATAAACTAATTTTTTACCAAACCCTTTTCCTCTATACGCTTTTCTTACGCCAACAGTCCAAATTACACATCTACTTATATTCTTAAACTTATTAAGTTCTTCATCGATTTCACAAGAACACTCTGCAATGAATGCCTTTGATTTTTCATCGAATATACCAAAGTAAGCTTCAGCATCAAAGCTTTTTTCTAATGTATAAGACATAAGTTCTTTATAACTAAGAGGTCTCATTCCAAAATGTTCTCTAAAAGCTTCATTGTAACATTCGATCCATTTATTTACATTCGACTTCTTTCCCTTAAAAATTAATTTTTCCCAACGGAGACCTTCAGATAATTCTATCAAATCTTTAGGAAATCTGAATACTTTACACTCCATGTAGAACCATTTTCTTTCTGAATCAAAATCCTTTTTAAAAAAGTTATATTCTTCTGAATTTTTTTCATCTATAAAATGTGCTTGTATTTCTTTAACGTTATATTTTTCAAAATCTTTTTTTGCATATTTAATTAGTTCACTAGCTATTAAAGAAAAATTTTTTGGCTCAGCTACAAGAATATCTATAATCGCAATCTTTTTACCAAATTTTTCTTCTACGCTTTTATCATAATCTGCAACTATAAAGCCTTTAATTCTTTCATCTTCATCTATATAAATTTTCCTAACTATCTTACCTTTGTATGGTAGATCTATGAATTTAGCTTTAAATTCGTCAATAGATAAAGGTCTAAAATCTGAATCTTTAATTTTGAATTCATTATAAATTTTGGTCAATTCAGGCAAGAATTTTTGATCGTAATTTATAATGGGCATTAAACACAATATGATAAATCTTATTAAATTGTTTTTTTACTCTAACATAAGATAGTGGAAATAATTCAGAAAAGAGAAATAAAAAAGCCGATAAGGGCAGCATCAGGTATTTCGGTAGTGGCTGTTGTAACAGCACCGTTTGATTGCCCTGCTAAATGCACATATTGCTTTGGTGGACCAAATTTTGGAGCACCAAAAAGCTATATTATCGGTGAACCCGCAGTAAACAGAGCAGCTCAAAATGCATTCCATCCTTATTATCAAACATTTGATAGATTAAAGCAGTACTTAAGTGAAGGTCATTTTCCATCAAAATCTCAGATAATCGTTGTTGGTGGTACATTTACAGCTTTGCCAAAAAATTATAGAAGATGGTTTATTGGTATGTGTCTAAAAGCATTGAACGATTTTCCCAACATAAAGCATGATGAAAATGTAATTCCTGAGAATGAAGTTTTAAGGAACGAAAAAGCACTAATAAGATGTGTAGGTATATCGATTGAAACAAGACCAGATTGGTTGGATGAAATGATTTTAGATGAATTGCTCAATTTGGGTGTTACAAGAATAGAAATTGGTGTACAATCAACATTTGATGACGTTTTACAAAAAGTAAATCGAGGGCATGATGTTAGCAGCGTAATTAAAGCTACGAAATTGCTTAAAGATGCAGGTTTTGAAGTATGTTATCATATGATGTTAGGATTGCCCGGTTCAAATGAGGAGAAAGATATAGAATCAATTAAAAGGATTTTTTATGATGAAAATTTCATGCCAGATATGGTTAAGATATATCCTACTTTAATATTACCTGGTTCAGAGCTATATTATGAATGGAAAAATGGAAAATACACGCCTATAGACGAGTTTGGAGTTTTAAGGATAATGAGAGAAGTTACAAAATTTTTACCTCCATTTATTAGAGTTAATAGAATTCAAAGAGATTTACCTTCTCAACTAATTCATGCTGGTATAAAAAGAGGCGATTTAAGATCCTTTATAGAAGATCAATTAAAAAAAGAAGGTATTCGATGTTTATGTACTAGATGTAGAGAAGTTGGTATAAGAGAGATTAAGGAAAAAATTTTACCTGATGAAAAAACTATTAAACTTAATAGAAGAAGCTATAGAGCTTCAGAAGGCATAGAACATTTTTTATCCTTTGAAGATGAAAATTTAACGTTGATTGGTTACTTAAGATTAAGAATTCCTTCTAAAGATTGCTGGAGAGAAGAAATTAAGGATGCTGCTATTGTGAGAGAATTGCATGTTTATGGGCAATCGGTTCCAATAGGAGTTAAGGGTGATAAACAATGGCAACATAAAGGTTATGGTAAGAAGTTACTTTCAGAAGCTGAAAGGATAGCATACTATGAATATGGTTTGAATAAGATGGTCATAATAAGTGCAATAGGAGTAAGAGAATATTATAGAAAATTTGGATATGAAAGGGATGGACCTTATGTTTCTAAGCGTCTAAATCTTGGCACATTAATAGAGTCATGAATATTTTTCTAAAATATTCTAAAAAAATAAGAAATATCTTTTTTGGAAAAGAGAGATACAAAGGAATAAAAGACGCAGAAGTTCTAATTATATCTCATAATGATGTTGATGGAATAGCAGCTGCATCAATAATAAGAAGAAAATATCCCAATTCTTATCTTATAACTACTTCGCCTAGGAAGCTAGATGAAGTTTTTAAAGCGATAAACGTAGAAAAGAAGAAGATTTTTATTGCAGACCTTTCTCCAAATGAAAGCCAAATAAAAAGTTTAGAGAAAAGTCTGTCAAAGCTTGTAAGTAAAGGTTGTGAAATAACATGGATAGATCATCATTCATGGCCAAAACAGAATTTAGAATTAATTTCAAACTATGTAAAACTGGTAATCTCTAACACATACAGTGCTTCAGAGCTTGTTTATAAAACTCTAGAAATCAACGATGGTATATCAAAAAAACTAGTAGATATTGCTAACGATGCAGATGAAGCAAAATACATGCTTGAAGATACTATAAACATAAATAAGGCGCTGAGAAATAAAAGAAGGTCTAAAGCTATATTTGATATTTTGAGTGAAGGTAAATTCGATGATGAGCGAATTTTAAAATGGTCTAGGGAGGCGGAGAACAATGAAAGCAAGATTATTGAATATGCTAAAAATGTTAGATATTTGTACACTAATGCAGGAAGGAAATTTGCAGTTTTAGATATGAGGAAAAAAGATTTGCCAGGTAATTTGGTAGCTAAGCATGCCATTCAATTGCATGATCTCGATTTTGCAATTGTAATATATTCAAATAGGTCTGTATCTTTATATCGTGGAAAGGATAATGAAATAGATCTTCTAAGTGTTGCTAGGATATTTAACGGAGGTGGTCATCCCTTTGCATGTGGATGTTATCTTCGTTTATCCTTAAAATCAAGATTTTTGAGTAAAGTCTTAGGTAAGAAATATTTGCCTGAAGAAATAAAGCAGTTAATCGAATATGCAAAAAAAGTCCTATGAGAAGTAATAACAAAGTTATCGTTGGAATTTCAGGTGCTTCAGGTTCAATATATGGCATTAGAACTTTGATTAGATTAAAGGAATTAAACTATGAATCTTATTTAGTAGTATCTAGTTCAGCATGGAAGGTGATTGAATCTGAACTTGGTTATAAAAAAGAGGATGTAATTAATTTGGCTTCAAAATATTACGATGAAAAAGATTTTACAGCCCCAATTGCAAGTGGCTCTTATCCTACAATCGGTATGATAATCGCTCCTTGTTCTATGAAAACAGTAGCAAGTATTGTAAATGGGATTTCAGATAATTTGTTATTAAGAGCTGCAGATGTATGCATTAAAGAAAAAAGACCTTTAGTATTAATGATAAGGGAATCTCCATTAAGCCAAATACATCTTAGAAATTTATATGAATTATCCAAATTGCCTAACGTAACAGTATTTCCACCATTACCAGCTTGGTATGCTAAGTTAAAAAATATTGAAGAAATCGTTGACCAATCAGTTTATAGAGCATTAAGATACATAGGAATAGAAGATCCTAATTTAAAGATTTGGAGAGGTGATGAATGATTGGAAGTATTGATAGGATGTTGTGGTTTTCCTACAAGTAAAGAAAGATATTTTAAAACTTTCAAACTTGTTGAAGTTCAACAAACATTTTATAAGCTGTTAGATGTAAGCTTGTTGGAAAAATGGAGAAGAGAAGCCCCTGAAGATTTTGAGTTTACCGTTAAAGCATTTCAAGGGATTACGCATCCTTTAAGCTCTCCTACATGGAAAAGAAGCGGAATTAAAGATTTAGAAAAACTTCAAGGAAAGGTAGGATTTATGAATCCTACTAAGGAAGTTTTTAGTTTTTGGGTGCATGTTCTTGAAGAATGTAAAGCTTTGATTTCGAATTTAATATTGATTCAATTACCTGCCAGTTTTGAAGAAAAAGAAGAGAATTTATCTAACATAGATTCTTTTTTTAGCTGCATTGATAGAAAAAACCTTAATATAGCTATCGAATTTAGAGGATGGAGTGAGGAAAAGATTAAAACTGTATGTGAAAAACACGACTTAATTTCTTGTGTGGATCCTTTCAGAAACAAACCTGTCCATTTTTCAAGCAAGAAAATTCTTTATTTTAGGCTTCACGGTTTAGGAAAGAAAAGTATGTATAATTATTCTTTTTCCGATAATGAATTATTGTGGTTAAAGGAAAAATTACTGGAATATCAAGATAAAGCTAACAAAGCATATGTTCTTTTTAATAACAAAGCAATGTTTGAAAATGCAAAGAGATTTTCAGAAATTTTAAAAAGCAATATATAAGCTTGAATAAATAAAAAATACTAAACATGGTAGAAATAACAATAGATGAGTTTTCAAAAATAGATTTAAGAGTATGTAAAGTAATTGAGGCATCTAGAGTTGAAGGAACAAATAAGCTTTTAAAGCTAAAGGTTGATCTAGGAAATGAAGTTAGGACAATAGTATCAGGTATAGGAGATCAATTCAATCCTGAACAATTGATTGGAAAAAATTTAATTATAGTAGCAAATTTAAAGCCTAAAATAATTAGAGGCATAGAAAGTAAGGGCATGATACTGTGTGCAGTTGATGAAAAAGAACGTGTTTATCCTTTAACAACTTTAATAGAAGCTGCTCCTGGCCTAAAAGTATATTAAGGATTAGACATTGTAAGTATTCATTAAAGTGTATAAAAAATGGAAGACGGTCATCAATTAAGTAATATTTTCTTAGATATTCCATTGATAAAGATTAAGCTGGATAGCTTCGAAAAATTTTTGGATGATGAATTGAAGAAGTATTCTGATTCTATATTTTACGAGTCAATAGTTTATGCTCTGAAAGGAGGCAAGAGAATAAGACCAATTATATTAATGCTCTCAGCTGATGTTGTAGGAATTCCAGAAAAAGAGCCTTTCTCTGCTGCATTGGCAATTGAATTGGTTCATACAGTATCTTTAGTTCATGACGATATAATTGATAAAGAGAAATATAGAAGAGGTAAACCAGCATATCATGAAGTGTATGGTCTTGATCAGTCAATTTTATTAGCTGATTTCGCATTGTCAGTCGTCGTAGATTTAATCAACAAATACAAAAGTAGCGTTTTATTTTCGATAATATCAGATGCGGTAAAGAAAATGAGTGAAGGTGAGCTGTTTGAGGTAAAAATTAGAAATAGAAAAAAAATAACCATTGATGATTATCTTAAAATAGTAGAGAATAAAACTTCATCTTTATTCGAGGCTTCATCAAGAATAGGTGCATTATTAGCAACAAAAAATTCAGAAGATATTGAAAATTTATCTAATTTTGGTAAATATTTAGGTATTGCATATCAAATATACGATGACATTAGGGATTGGCAATCTAAAGAATATGTTCAAAAGTTGGATGTAAAAAACCCATTGGAATTTTTAAAGGAAAGAGCTGATTACTGTTTAAATGAATCAAGCAAGTATTTAAAAAAACTACCTTCTACAACTGCAAGAGAAGCATTGCAATATTTTATAGATGTTATACTTAAATCAACATAGTGATTATTAGAGCAAGTAAAATTAAAAGACTTTACATTGAGCCTTCACCAAGTATTTGTATTCCTTGTAAAGGTTCTAAGTATTTGTGTGGAAGAAGTTACTGTCCATTACTTTTAAAATTCAATAAAAATTTATCTGATCGAAATAAACATTTATTAGTTATTGAAGGTACTTCTCCTCCTTCAATTTTTGTTGGCAGATATAATTACCCGAAAGTTAGAATCGGGCCTCTTTTGCCTAACAAGTTTGGTAGTACTGAGTTATATGACATACCTGAATTTTGGTTAACATTGAGAATAGAAGATATTTTAAATTTTAGATATGAACTAATAAGAAGCTATAATTCAATAAAAGTAGATGAAGCCAAAGATCCAAGAAATTGGATTATAAATTTACAGGATATGCTTCTTTCATCCAAAGGTGTAGACATTCATGTAAAACTTAAAAAGAATCCTACAAAGTTGAATTTAATCGATGACGTAATTCCTCCTATGGGACCTTCTGCACCCTTTGAAAATTTTGATATTTTATCCTTTCATTCATCAGACAGAAGTTTGGAAAAAGTGTATTACGATTATGACCTCAATGCCTCAGAAGCTATAATTAAATTGTACAATAATGGAATGTATGTTTCACGAATTTCTAAAGTGCTTAGTGCAGGTATGTTAGGATTGAAAAAATATAGGAAATTTGTTCCAACAAGATGGAGCATTACTGCTGTAGATGATACAATTTCGAAGCATTTAATTGCTAAATTAAAATTTTATCCAACAATAGATAAGATAAGGGTTTTCAAGAAAAATATCCATCTAAACAATTTTATCATTATAATGTTTCCCGAAAAATGGTCTTATGAATGGATAGAAGCTTGGTATCCTAATACAACTTGGAACATACAAGGAAAAGATGTTAGCATAGAGTCTGATTACGAAAGTTATGTAGGAAGAAAAGATTATGCTAAACTTGGAGGTTGTTATTATTCAGTAAGATTAGCTGTATCAGAGTATTTACTTAATGAGAAAAGACAAGCTAAGGTTTTAGCTATAAGGGAAATACTTCCAGGATTTGTGACATCTATAGGTGTATGGTTTGTAAGAGAAAGTGTTAGAAATATCTTGAAAGAAAATTACAAAGAATTCGAAAATTCTTTAGAAGCACTGAATTATGTTTTCGAAAATTTAAACATAAGTAAAGATGAATTAATATTAAAAAGTAAAATACTCAAAGACGAGCTTCAACAAAATAAAATAAACATGTATTATTAGTCATTCAACAAATTTTATAGATAAGTCCCATTTTCTGCTGTTAATGGATATATTGAGAATTGTTGCAGTTATTGACTCAATTAAATTTGAAAGTGATATCTCTCCTACGTATAAGCAATTTAAATGTTGACTAAGGTCTTTTGCTAACTCCAAGAAAATACCTTTTGAATAATCGTTGCTCGCGCAAAAAGGCACATCATAACTTAATCTTGCATAAGGGTCTGCTAATTTCTTAGCAGGTATTGTATGAAGCGCTGATACGATATTTTTAGCTTTCAAAATATCTGCAATAGCTTCTGTAGCAGAAGAATATCCTTTTGCAACGATAGAAGGATCATAAACAAAGCTTTTGTTAATTTTCCTAATAGGAACAACAGGAGATATTACAAGTTTATTACCATCGAAATTATCCTTTATTTTAGTTAATGTTTCATAAACGTATAAAGCAGGTATGCAAATTACTATAACTTCTGCATATTTTGTAGCATCTTCATTTTTCATTCCAATAACCTTTCCTTTCACTTCTTCTAAATAACTTGAAGCAGCTTTTAAAGCATATTCAGCTGCATCAGCCTTTGCTTTTTCTTCAGATCTTGAACCTACAATTACTTCATGATTTCTTGCCCATCTTATTGCTAATCCAGTTCCTATATCTCCAGTGCCGCCCAAAAGAGCTATTTTCATAGTAATTGAATCTTTCACTCATTTAAAAATTATATTCCTATTAATTTTAGGAAAATTTATATTGATGTTTTTTAAATTATTTTATAATGGTTCGTATTGTTCTTACATGTGATAGGACATTGACTGGAGAATTTCATCATATTCCTTTATTGGATTTCTTTAGTTGTGCTCCTGTAGAAAAAACACCTAAGTTTCTTTATGATTTTTTAACAGGTCAAATTCCTACATATGATGGTTTATTGCCTCGCGCTCCTTATCCTTTAAGGAAATTAGAAGCAGGTCTTTTGAGGGGATATAAAGAGAACGAAGTTGTAGTAGTTCATTCAGACTATGTAGAAAAATACATCGATGAAAATACTAAAATAGTTGGAATAAATACAATGGATGCTTTAGGTTTGGGGCCTGTCTCCATGATGTTTACCTACGGTGGTATTTATACTTCTTATACAAAATATTACTTTTTAGATCTCGTAAGAAGATTATCAGAACTGAGAAAGAAAAGAAATTACAAATTTAAAATAGTAGTTGGGGGAAGCGGTGCATGGCAATTGGAAATGAAACCAAGATACATAGAACAATACGGTATTGATCATGTAATCATGGGAGAAGTTGACCATCTTTTACCATACTTATTTTATGAGCTTGAAAAGGATAACCTAGAAAGAACAATTGTTGGACATCTTGATGGAGGAACATATGCGCTTTTGGAAAGCTTTGGGTTGAATAAAATAGTTAAAATTAGAGGACATCCTAATATTGAAGATATACCTTTGATAGTTAGACCTTCAGCTCATGGGCTTGTTGAAGCTATGAGAGGATGTGGAAGAAATTGTCACTTTTGTGAACCAAACTTAAGAGTAGGTAGATATGTGCCTTTGGAAAGGATAAAGAAAGAAGTTGCGGTTAATTTAAAAGGTAATATACATAACGTCTGGTTGCAAAGTGAAGATATCTTCCTCTATAAAGTCGAGGATAAATCTTATTTTTATCCCAATAGAGACGCATTGGTTGAACTATTCGCAGGCATAATGGAAATGAAGGGTATTAAGCATATGAATCCAACCCATGGTACGGTTTCTGCTGCAGCAGCCGATCCTGAGATGATAAGAGATTTATCTAAAATTCTTCGAGCAGGACCTAGAAATTGGATAGGAGTTCAAGGAGGACTTGAATCAGGTTCTTCAAGGATATTCTTAAATTATATGCCATTAAAAGGTAAGCCTTTTGATGCGGAAGAATGGAATGATATTATATTTGAAGGTACTGCTGTTTATAATGAAAATTATTGGTTCCCTGCTTACACTTTAATAGTTGGTTTACCAGGAGAGACAGAAGAAGATGCATTGGATACTGCAAGATTAATAGATCGGCTTGAAAGAGAACTGCCTAAAAAGGTAGGTCCTAAGGCTCATTTCACTGTAACTCCATTGAGCTTTGTCCCTATAGGATTATTAAGAGAAAGAGATTTTTACTCAATCGATGAACAAATAAATCAAGGTTCGTTTACTGTCATATATAGAGCTTGGAGGCATACAATATTAGAATTAATAACGGCTTCTAGAGATGTTTTTAATACAAATCCTTTATTTAAGGCATTTATGCAAGCTCTTTGCTTCATAGGCGCTGATATAATTTTAAGGAGTATAGAAAAATGGGGTAAGTCTTTGGGATTTGATGTAGAAAAAGCTAAAAGATTGACTTGGAAAGATTAGCCTTAGTATTTTTCTATAACAACTGATGTTGTAGTTTTTACAACTCCTGAAATACTTAATATTTTTTCCTTAATTGTTTTGGAAAGTTCTGAAAAATCTTTTGCTTCAATCCTTAGTATTAGATCAAATTCTCCTGTAACTGCGTACGTTTCTTTTATATTCTCAATCTTTTTTACTTCACTACCGACTTTATCTATTTTATTTGGTTCCACAACAACGAATACGAATGCTTCTACCATTTTTGTTAATAATCATATTTAACCAATTTAAATTTAACTATTTCGCAATATTTATTAGAAAGGCAACACAATAAACTAACATAATATGTCTCAATTGCTTACATTTGGCGATTTAGCTAGTTTGGTTGTAAAGCCAAATTTATGCATAAGATGTGGGGCTTGTGTAGCAGTTTGCCCACCTGATGTTTTAAAAGTTGATATTTATAGTTCAGAAGGAGCTCAACTTGTTGGTGTATGTACCTTATGTGGCCTTTGTCCTTTAGTTTGTCCTGTTCTTCATCCTTATGAAGCACCGATAGAAAAACCTTTGGGGGATTATTTAGAATACGGAATTTATAAAGCTGCGGATCCATCTTTAGCTAAAATCGGAACAGATGGTGCTACAACTACAGCATTGTTAGAAGCTGCATTTGAAATGGGCATTATAGATTCAGCAATTGTAGCAGTAAAAGATGAAAAATGGTATGCTAGAGCAGAAATTATAACTGATCCTAAAGATTTGAGAAAGTATGTTCAAACTATATACTGGCATGTTCCTATGATTACTCCTTTAAAAGAAGCGGTTGAAAAAATGAAATTGAAGAAAATTGCAATCGTAGGTACTGGTTGTCAAACAGCTGCTGCTAAATTAATGGATAAAATTCCTAAATTTAAAGGGAGAGTTGCATTACTATTAGGATTGTTTTGTTCTAAAACATGGATGAGAGAAGATTTCTTCGATGTAGTTAAAACGAAGCTAAACATAGAACCCACAAATATAACAGATATTATAGTTAAGAATAAACTAATTTTTAGGTTGACTGATGGATCTAAAAAAGAATTACCATTAGAGGATGTTGAAAGTACAACATTTGGTTCCTGTTTTGTATGTCATGATTTTACTGCTGAAGTAAGTGATATTGCTCTTGGATCTAATGGTGCTCCACCGGGTTGGAACTTTGCACTTATTCGTACTCCTTTGGGAAAGCAATTGATTGATGCATGTGTTGAAAAAGGAAAATTGTTAAAAGATACTAAATTCAAACCCAAAGTTAAATTCGTTATAAGAAGAGCTATAGAACAAAAATTAAGAGGAGCACCTGAATCATTCATAAAGACAATTCAAATTCCTGCATGATTGAAATTCCAATTATCGCTGAGCAATTTGGTTTTACAAAGGCATATTATACAGATGATGGATGTTTACTCGTTTATTTAGAAAAAAATAATAAGCAGGTATACAGAAAAATTGAAGATGTTTCTAGATTTATTGAAGTAATAAATAGAGTTGAACCACCTTTAGTCAGCGATCTTATGCTAAATATACTAACGGAGAAACTTTTAAAGGCGAAGGAAGAAATGGAAAGAGAATTGAATAATATCTAAGATACATTAAATGAAAAATGAGGAACAAATTTTAGATTTTCTTCTAGAAGTTTATAAACTTAAAGAAATAAAAAGATCAGGTTGGTTAAAAAAAGTTAAAGTATCTGAATCTGAATCTGTTGCAAGCCATACATTTGGAATGGCGTTAATCGCATTACTGTTTGGATACGAAGATTTATTGAGTGCTATAATTACTCATGATATCGCTGAATCAATATTAGGAGATTTAATGCCTGAAGAAAAAGATCAAAAAATTAAGGCTAAAGAAGAAATGATTTTTAACAACTTATTAAAGAATATGCCTATAAATATCCGTACTAAGATAGAAAAAACAAAAAACAATCGTATGGTAAAAGAAATTGATAAATTAGATATGGCAATACAAGCTCTTTACTATAAACTAAAAGGATTTGATAAAGATAAACTTGCAGAATTTATAGCTTCAGCAGATAAGTCTATAAAAAATAAAAATTTAAGAAAAATACTTACAATTGTTAAAAAGAGGTTTCAAATTGATAATTAAATTCTGTTAACGCGATTATACAAGGTCTTTAATTATTTCATCTTTTTTAATTCTAATCTCATCTAAGCTATCAGGATTTTCGATTATTGAAACATCTTCTATTCTTTTATCTTCTAGAACATTTCTGATAATTCTTCTTAATATTTTTCCAGCTCTATTTTTAGGTAATTCTTTAACAAATACAATCTTTTTTGGTAAAAAAGCCTTACCCATTTCTTTCTCTATCAATCTATTTATTTCGTTCTCTATTTCTTTTGACGGATAAAAATTAGGTTTTAAGGCCACAAAACAAACTATTTCTTCACCTTTAAGTTCACTTGGAACTCCTATGCATGCTGATTCTGCTACACCTTTATGCTTATTAATTATAGACTCTATTTCTGCAGGACCAATTCTTTTTCCAGCCACCTTTATTGTATCATCGGCTCTACCTAAAATAAACCAATATCCATCAGGATCAACGTAAGCTAAGTCGCCATGAAACCAAACATTTTTAAATCTTGACCAGTATGTAGATAGATATCTTTCAGGATCTTTCCAAAATCCTCTTGTCATTGAAGGAGCTGGTTTTTTGCAGACTAAATAACCTATTTTATCCCTTATAGAATTACCATCATCATCAAAAACGTCAACATCCATTCCAAGTCCTGGGCCCCATAAAGTTGAAGGCTTTAGTTTGACGATGGGTGAAGGAAGTAAAAAACATCCAAATATCTCTGTACCACCAGAAAGATTTATCATAGGCCTCTTATTCTCTCCCACATCTCTAACCAACCAAAGCCATGTATCAGAGTCGATTGGTTCTCCTGTATTTCCAAAATATTTTAGTGAATCTAAGTTGTATTTTTTTACATTTTCAATCCCATAGCTTTTTAGAATTCTTGCAACTGTTGCAGCAAAACCAAGATTAGTTACTTTATCTTGTTCTATAATTTTCCAAATTCTATCGTTTGAAGGATAATCTATAGCTCCTTCTATTATTACATGACTTGAACCTAAAAGTTGTGAACCTATTATTTGCCAAGGACCCATCATCCATCCTATATCGCTAATCCATAGCATTCTACTATCCTCTTTCATATCAAGATTAAAATAATGTTCTTTTCCTGGCTGAATCATAGCACCCATTTGAGATATCACAGCCCCTTTCGGTTTTCCAGTTGTACCTGATGTATATAGCAGAAGTGCAGGGTCTTCAGAACCCATTTCTTGAACATCGCAAAATTTTTTTGATTTATTAATTATTTCAGAATACAAAAAATCTTGTTCTGATATTTCAAAATTCAAATTTTTAATCCTTTCTACTATGATTTTAATAATGTTTGTCCCAGTTATCTTTATAGCCTCATTAGCTTGCTCTATTATTTTTACAATTTTACCTTTTCTGTAATAGGCGTTACATGTAACTAACAATTTGGGTTTTGAATCTTTCAATCTCTCAGATATCGCAAATGGTGCAAAACCAGAAAATATTGGAGCAAAAATGGCTCCGATTCTAAATGCTGCAAACAATGTTATAATTGTTTCTGGAAGCATGGGCATGTAAGTTGCTATAACATCACCTTTTTGTATTCCTATTTCTTTAAAAAAACCTGCTAATTTACACGTTTCTTCGTACAATTCGTTGTATGTTAAGCTTTCTATTGAACCATCTTCGCCATGCCAAATAAATGCAATTTTATTTCCTTTTTTATTTTTTACGTGTTTATCTATGCAATTATAAGTAATATTCGTCTTTCCGTTAATAAACCAAGTCGTCCATTCTATTCCCTTGCTATCATCGTAAACTTTATCATAATTGTCAAAGAATGTAATATCTAATGTTTTTGCTACTTCTTCCCAAAATTCCTTTATATTATTTATACTAAACTTCACAAAATCATTGTAATCTTTATATCCATGCTCTTTAATGTAATTATAAACATTTGAATTCTCAGCCAATTCCTTAGGCGGTTCGAACAAATACATCTAAGAATAAAATCTGGCAACGTTAATTAATGTTTAATTTCAAAGAAATATTTATGGAAATAGGTTTCATTGGCCTTGGAGCAATGGGATCAAGGATTGCAAAAAACATTTTGATTAAAAGAAAAAAACTAAACGTTTATAATAGAACAAGAGAAAAATTAACATCACTTGTTGAATTGGGCGCGATTCCTTTTAATTCACCAAAAGAGCTTGCTAAAAATAGTGACATAATATTTTTAATGCTATCTAATTCTGAAGCCGTCAAAGAAGTTTTATTGGGTAATGATGGTTGTTTCTACGGCGCAAAGAAAGATACTTATTTTATAGATTTAAGCACAATCCAACCAAAAGTATCTAAGTATATATATACTAAAGCTAAAGAAAAAGGTTATCATTATTTAGATAGTCCTGTTTTAGGTAGTATAGATAGAGCTGAACAGGCTACGTTAACAATTATAGTCGGTGGTGATAAAGAGGACTTTGATTTTATATGGCCTTATTTAAAAGATATTGGAAATTCCATTCATTATATTGGCGAAAGTGGAAGTGGTTCAAAACTAAAATTAATAGTTAATTCAATGTTTGCACAGTTCCCTTTAGTATTGGCTGAAAGCATAAATATAGCACAAAAGTCAGGATTAGATTTGAATATAGCATTAAACGTATTGAAAGAAACAGCATTCGCTCCGGCGATAAAATATTTTGAAGAAAGGGTTGTTAAAAAAGATTTTTCACCTAGATTTAAATTGGAACTTATGTTAAAAGATGTAAGCTATGCTAAAGAATTAGCCGATGATGGTGGGGTAAAAACTTTAATTTTAGACAAAGTAAAGGAAGCTTATGAATTAGCAGTTAAGCAAGGTCATACTGGAAAAGATTATTCTGCAGTTTCTTTGATTTATGGTTAGTAATAAGTTACAATGTGTTATTTTTTAGTTTAGATTATTCCAAAATTAATTGATATTTAAAAATAGTTTAAATTGATTTTATATCATTATCTTTATTCGAAATAAAACTTAAGAAATCATTCTTATTAATGATGTTTTTATAAATTAAGGAACTTTATTTTTTTATATCGTTTCTTATTCTTTTTTTGATCTTTTCTGTAACACTATATTCATCAAATATTTCAAAGATTTTATATCCTGAAGATATTAAAAGGTTAACGATTAAAGATTTGAAATTTATACCTTTAAAGTGTGAATTCCTAAAAAATATAGCTTCATAGGGTAAACCAATTTCCATCAATTGTTCTGAAGTGCATTTTTCCATATGCGGCGGTCTATTTGTAATTATTACGATTCTCTTATTTTGCATGTAAAGTTCTAATGCTTTATTTATGTTTTCATGAATTGGTTCATCAAAATTTATGTACTTATCACTATAATATACGTTGAATATTTTTTCTTTCAAATCTTTATCCAGTTGTTTGAAATTTACATTAGGGTCTAAATTAAGTTCTTTAAGGGTCATTTCCATTCTTTTATTAGTATTGAAAATAATGTTATCCAATTCAAATATTGCTAGCTCAGATTCATCTTCAACATCTAGCTTTAAGGGTCTGCATTCTTGTAAATATTCGCAATTTATACATTGAAGGAAATCTTTTTCAATTACGGCTTCTCTTGGAGGCTCTATTTTGTTCTTTATATAGTTGTGCAAGCTTAATGTTCTCTCTTTTAAAATAGATAAAAGTTCATCATTTTTTTCAACTTCGAATGTCGTTCTAACACCTCTTCTTTTATCCCAATATAAAATTATTCCTTTCTGAACATTTAGTGCGTGAAGATAAGATTGAATTTGAAGTATATGTCTTTTATATGGTTCTTTGATAGACTGAGAAGTACTTTTAACTTCGATTATAATCTTTTCTCCTTCAACATCAGCCACGATTACGTCAACTCTACCACTTAGCATAGCTTCTCCAAAATCAAGCTTAGTTTCCAGTTCTTTAGCTTCAACTTTTACTACATTACTATTTTCAAGTATTTCAGCTATAATCTCATGTATTCCTCTACCTGTTGCAAAAATAGCTAATTTTTCTGTTGTTGGCATTCTTGCCAAATAAAAGTCGTAGTACTGCTTTTTGATACATTCTCCAATAGAAGAAGGATGGTATTTTCCTATGATTTTTGGATGTTCCTCTTTTTCTCTTTCATAAATAGTAATCATTCCTTTATTCAAAGCCTCAATAATTTTTTCTGCCAAACTCAATGATTCTATTAAATTTTAATGTATTGATATAAATATCTCTATTTATTTGATAGTTTAGATTTGTATCCAATGACTTCTTCCAAATTCTTAAATCCGTTCTTTTTTAATAAAACATTTATTCCTTTTTTAATTTCACAAGTTATACAAGGGCCTTTATAAATCAATGAAGTATAAACTTGAACTGTAGATGCACCAAGTATTAAAGCCTTGAATGCATCTTCAGAATTGAATATTCCTCCACAAGCATTCAAAATGAGTTTATCATTGGAATATTCTTTAATTAAACTTATTGTATTGAGCATAAAATTGAAAATCTTTTTTCCAGAAAGTCCACCATAACCTACAGAAATGCTTTTTTCTTTTACTGGTAAAGCGTTTACAGCAGTAATACCGTCTATATTAAACTTTTTGCATAACTCAACAATAGTTATCAAGTTTTCTGCATCTTTTCTATTTATTACAGGAGAAACTTTGACAAAAATTATTCCATCTTTTAACTTTGAAACATATTCTGCAAGTGTTTCAAAATTATCCGCATCTTGGAAAAGCCTTCCATTTTCTGTATTTGGACAACTTAAATTCAATTCAATGAAAGGTGTAAGTTTTTTGACTATTTTATATACATCAATGAACTCCTTCAATGTATTACCTGCTATACTGATAAAAATATCCGTTCTTATTATAGAATCTAAATAATTTTTTACGAATTTGTCTATACCTACTGAAGGTAAGCCCATTGAATTTACCATTGACTGTTCATTTTCATACCTGACTATTCTAGGTTTAGGATTTCCCATCGATTCTTGTTTTAATACTGAACCAATAACAAGATATCCAAATCCTAAGCTTGAAAGTAGGCTTATCATTTTCGCATCTTTATCGAATCCAGCAGCCAATCCTACTGGATTTCTTAATTTATAATTTTTGATTCTAACATTTAGTTCAGTGGTGTCTCTGCAAAAGGTTGGTATTGGAAACCTTGCAAATTTTTTTACAATTTCGTGACCTTTTTCTGGGTCAAATTTAAAGAATAATGCCCTTATAGTTTTTTCGTATATTTTATTCAACTCGCCTTATTTATTAATAGCATTATGTTACTTTTAAGAATTTTAGTTTCAAGAATAAAACTCACATGATTTAATAATGTATTTGAATGAATGAAGTCATAATTCAACTTGAAAACGTATACAAAGCATATAAGATAGGCAATGATACAATATTAGCTTTAAAAAATATTAATCTTCTAATAAAAAAGGCAGAATTCATATCGATCGTTGGACCTTCAGGTTCAGGAAAAACAACATTACTTAACTTAATTGGAGCGTTGGATAAACCTACTAAAGGAAAGATTCTTTTTAATGGTATTGATTTAACTCAACAAAATGATAAAGAAATTTCTAAATATAGAGCTGAGAATGTAGGTTTCATATTTCAAACTTTTAATTTAATACCATCTTTGAATGTTTGGGAAAATGTAAAGTTACCTACTTATTTCTCTTCAAAGAAAGGCTTTAAAGAAGATAAAATAATGGAACTTTTGGAGCTTGTTGGCCTAAAAGAAAGAGCATTCCATAAACCTTTACAATTAAGCGGTGGAGAACAGCAAAGAGTTGCTATAGCTCGTGCATTAGTTAACGATCCTCAAATCTTAATAGCAGACGAACCAACAGGTAATTTAGATTCAAAAAATGCAGAGATCATTTTAGATATATTTAAGAATTTAAATTTGTCAGGCAAGACAATTATTCTAGCTACTCACAATTTAAAGCTTGTAGAATACTCAAATAGAATAATCCATTTGTATGATGGTGTTATAAAAGATGAATTCGTTAGGTAAATACAAAATTTCAATTTCTAATATAAAAAGGAATAAACTTAGGAACTCGATGGTAATTTTAGCATTTATTTTAGCAGTCATTCTCGGAAGTATTATTTTAGGACCAGTTTATGGCATCCAAAATTATTATGTTAAAACAATAAACGAAGCTGGGTTTAACGTCATAGCAATATTTTCTGGTAATATAGCTTCAAGTAATAGTTATACACTTCCTACAAATTTCATTAACATTTCAACGATGAAATATTTGGAAAACATAGGTGGGGTTTATGCGATCTCTCCAGTTTTCTTAGCAGGATATTTTTCCTTTGGAAATAGCTCAGCTTATTTCGTCGGTTCGAATAGCCAATTAAAGTTGATAGGTTCTTTAGAACTTTATAAAGGATCATTTATAAAAGACAACTCCACTAATTCGAATCTTATAAATGTTGACTTAGGTTACAATGTTTGGAATAAATTTCTTAAAGGTGTTGATATAAATCAAACAGTAAGTCTATCTTTAATAGTTCAATTCGGTTTCTCATATAAATATTTAAATGTTAAATTGAAAGTCATTGGTTTGTTAAGTGAAAGACCAAAGATTCCTAGCATTAACTTGGATCCTAATAATGTTGTCATCGCTAATATTTTTGATATTTTTTATTTGTTCAACATAACAAATTACAATTCCATACCTTTGGATGCGATATTTGTTTCAGCATCAGACTTTAATTCGATTGATAATTTGGAGAATAAAATTGTTCAAGTTCTTAGCGACTTAGGTTACAAGAAAAATGTAGATTATATGATAGTGAGTCAAAAAGATGCTATTTATTATGTAAATAATATATTCAATCAATTCTATCGATTTCTGAACATAATTTGGGCAGCCATTCTGGCAATATCCTCACTTTCTATATTGATTGTTATGTTCATTACTGTAAGAGAGAGATATAGAGAAATAGGAACGTTGAGAGCTATTGGGGCAAGAAAAATAGATGTTGTTACAATGATCCTATTAGAAGGTTTGGTATTATGCATCATAGGCATTATTTTAGGAATGTTTCTTGGCTACATTATCATAAATTTACTTAAAATGTACTATACTTTTATGCAGACAGTTGATAATTCAACAATAATTTATACATTTTCAATTATTGTTCCAGAAATAATCGCTTCAGCTATTATTTTTTCACTATATCCAGCTTACATTGCATCGAAGGTTCCTCCTTCTGTCGCATTAAGATATGAATAAAAATAAATTCAAGTTAAAATAATAATAAAGCGTGGCTGAGAAAAAAGAGCATAAAACTTTGCAACGTATACCAGTTAAGAAATGCGAATACCATGGAATCGTTCTATTTTGGTGCGTCCATTGCAATAAATCTGTTTGTAGATATTGTGAACCAAATCATCAATTGGAGCATTACTTACCTAAGATTAAATAATCATTCCTTCGCATATACTATTTTGCCTTCCTTAATTGTAAACTTTACATGATTAAACCCCATTGTATAGCCAATCCAATTATAATTAGGTACATTCATTACCAAAACATCAGCGAACTTACCTTTTTCGATTGAGCCATAATCCTTATCCATTTTTAAAGCGTAAGCAGCATTTATTGTGGTTGCTGAAATGCATTCACTAGGTAGTAGTTTTAAATATCTGCAAGCAATTGATATAACTTCCTGTAAACTAAGTATCCAAGATGCTGGACTAAAATCGGAAGCCAATGAGATAATTATATCTTTTTCTATATATTTTCTAGCATTTGCAGGTCTTTGCATTAGAGAAAAACTGGTTGCAGGAAGAAGTGTAACACAAACAGATTTATTAATTATCTTTTCTTCACATTGCTCATTGGAATAAACAAGATGGTCTATAGAAGTTAAATCTAGCATATCCAATATATCACAACATCCTATATCCTTAAATTCTCCTGCATGAATTTTTAATGAAAAGCCTTCATCCCTAGCCTTTTTAAGTATGTATAATGTTTCCATTTTGTTAAATGCACTTTCTTCACAAAATACATCTACAAACTTTGCTAGATTATTAATTCTTATGTAAGGCAGTATTTCATTTGTAATCTTTTCAACATATTCTGACCTATTCTTAGGAGGTAAATGTGCAAGAAAAGTTGGAATTATTGTTATATCAACTTTGTATTTAATTCTATTTAATAACTTTAACAATCTAATTTCTTGTTCAGGTTCAATTCCATAGCCGCTTTTTATCTCAATTGTAGTTGTTCCATTCTCAATTGCAAATCTTATTCTTTCAATGAGTATTTTCTCCAGCTCATCATCTTTAGCATTTATTGTTTTTTTAACTGTATTCCAGATGCCTCCTCCTTTATTTTGGATTTCATTATATGAATACCCCTTTATTCTTAATTCAAATTCTTCTTCTCGTGAACCATAAAATAACAAGTGAGTATGAGAATCTATAAAGCCAGGCATCACTAGCTCATTTGAAGCGTCTATTTCATATTTAGCATCAAATTTCTTACCGCTTCTTTCTTCAACTAAATTAATTTTTCCATTTTTAATCCCTACAATTCCATCTTCTATTATTCCTAAATGTGCTAGTGAACTGCCTTTTCTTATTCCACCTTTTAAGGTTAAGATCTGCTTACCATAGATGAGAAGGTCCAATACTTCATTCATTCTTAAAGTATAATTAAAATTTAAATTAAAGATATTTTTCCTTCTTTACGAAATTTTTGGATTAATTTATTTGCAGCAATTCTACTCATAAAGAACATAATTACAGTAAAAACAATACTTATCAATAGCATTAAATAAGGGTCAACATAGTAAACTCCTGTTGCAGCAGAAGCTATTTGACCTGTGATGTAGTAAAATGGAGAATAAATTATAATATCGGCAACGTTTTTTTGAAAAAGCTGTATAGGTATGGCACCACTTAGGAAAGGCAATACAAAATTCATTACATTTGTAACAATCCAAGGCGACCTTAAAGAAACAATTAACGATGCATATACACTTGCAAATAACAAATAAAATATAACAGCTATTATTAGAGAAATAAAAAACAGTATTGGTTCGGATATTGATAATGTTGCGCCAAAAATATATGAAGAAGTTAACAACGCTATGACTCCACTTATCAAAATATCTATCATTCCTGTGATATTCCTGCCTAATAAATGAATTGTTAAGCTTGTATTTGTTAAAATTATATTATCTATTATCCCACTTTCTACAGACTGAACAATACTGTTTCCAGCCCACATGAAAGAATTCATGAAAATAAATAGAAATATTCCCCACATCAGGCTTGTTACAACGTTTATATTATTCAGTAAATACTGGGCATAGAAAATTAATGTTAAAAATAGAAAAATAACCCAAAAAGGTGTAGAAATTAAATCACTTATTATCCATACTTTATTTCTTGTATATATCTTCAACCCTTTTCCTAATTCAGCTGAAATCTTTGTTATAATAAAGTTTTTAAATTTATATTCCATAGGCTCCTTCTTTTCTAATATAATTATTTTCGAAATATCGATAGATTACAAATCCAAAGATTAAATATAGAAACAAAAATGGTAGATTTCCTAAGCTAAGTATGTTAAAATATCCTTCTATAATTGATCGAACGTAATATGCAGCATAATAATAAGGCATTGATTCACCTATAATTTTTAATATAAAAGGAAGTATTGTTATAGGATAAGCTAATCCTGAGGTCGTTGAAACTATTGCTGATACCGGTTGAGATATTGCTTCAGGTTCTTTTCCTATAATTGTAGCTGCAGCTATAATTAAGTTAATTCCTAGAATAGGAATTAAAGCAATAATTAATATTAATAATGAAATGAAAAAGTTTGACAAATTTGATAACCCATAGGTTACTATTACTCCTATAAGTCCAACGGTAAGAAATATTCCAAAACCCAAAATACCGCTTGTTAATGAGATACTTGCAATTATAATGATAGGATTTACAGGAGCAGAAAAAATATATTCTAATCTTCTAGATAGTAAGCCTTGTCTTATATACCATGCAGAAGATGCGCTCATTACGATTGTAATCATTAATATTGTAAATCCAATAAGCTGATAAAACCAAAGTTCTAAGCTTGGCGGTTTTCCTAAAATACCTGTTCCTACACTGTATGTAGATAAAGATAGTAATATGGGAAAGAATATTGAAAAGCCCACTGTACCTCTCTCTCTTAGAATATTCTTTAACTCAACTTCAAGAATTGCAAGCAATTGATTAATTTCCTTTCTCACCACCTATCACTCTTGCAAAAACCTCTTCTAACGTTGGTTCAATAACTTTAATCGAACCTATTATATAATTTTTTTCTCTTAGTTCATCCAAAACTTTTATCAAGGATTCATTTGGTTTTTGAGTTTCTATTTTCACTACTAAATTTCCTTTTTCATTTATAGAGGTTTCATAATCACTGATTTTATCTGCGTTCAATACTTCAATTTCTATAAAATAACTTAGATTCAACTTTTCTTTAAGTTCTTTTGGTGTTCCTTGAGAAACTATTTCGCCTTTGTTTATCATAATTACTCTATTACATAAATTTTCAACCTCCCACATGTTATGGCTTGTTATTAAAATTGTCTTACCTGAATTTGCTAAATCATGAATTAACGCTCTTATTTTTCTAGAAGAAATTGGATCAAGTCCTACAGTAGGTTCATCTAGGATTATAATTGAAGGATCATGGATAAGACTTTTTGCTATACTTAGCTTAGCTTTCATTCCTAGACTATATTCTTCTACGAATCTATAAGCATCCTTTCCAAGGTCAACTAAGTTTACTAATTCTTCTGCTCTTTTATAAGCGTCTTTTTTATTCATACCATACAGTCTTCCATAATAAACTAAGTTTTCTATTCCGGTTAATCGTTCATAAAAACCTTTATCAGGTGCAAGAACAACTCCTATTATTTCTCTAACTTTGTTTGGCTCCTTTATAACATTATATCCATGTATGTATGCTTCACCGCTATCGGGTATCAAAAGTGTGCATAATATTTTTATTGTTGTGGTTTTTCCTGCGCCGTTTGGTCCCAATAAACCAAATATTTCGCCATGATTAACTTCAAAACTAACTCCTTTAACTGCATGAATTACTCTTACCTCAGTATTAAAAATCCCTTTCCTAACCTTTTTCTTAAATTTTTTAGTTAGATTTTTTGCAATTATTTCCTTCATTATATAATTGTCTTCATTAGTTAAATTAATAAATTATTTTAAACAAAACTATTCTTCGGTCCTTAACTGAATGAAATATAGAAAATTATCATTCATCATTACAAAAGATTGAAAGCCTCGCTTTTTAGGGCGGGGATGGAATTTAAATCTCTAAAAAATTACTTTGAATGAAGCGCAATCAAGCAATAAGAGCAAGCATCGAAATGAAGATTGTCCCTCTGAGAGTGGTTCAGTATTGCAATATACAGCATATAATTATACAGAACATTCATCAAATGGGAGTGGTTTTATGGACCTCTCAACTTCTTCTCAAACGAAATATGTAGATCGAATCAATGGGAGGAATCCTCGTTATAAATAGCGGGGAGGAAGTCAATATTGAATAAGATTATAAAAGCAATATACATGTTTGTTTCAAATCTTAATTAATTAAAAATATATATTTTAGAAATATTTTAAAATGTAATGAGTTCTGAGGAAAAACCTACTGAAGCAAAACCTCGCAGTAGAAAAGGATTGTGGATAACTGTTGCAATTGTCGTGGTCGTAATAATAATAGCTGCTGTTATAGCTACAACATATAAACCTGTACCTACTTTCACGGCAGGTATTTCTACAACATCATTGGTAGTAACACAAGGTACGCCAATTCAGTTTAGTGTTGTGAATAATAATACAAATGTTAAGTATGTCCTTTGGTACACAGGCGATGGTAAAGTTACTAATGGTTCAGCAATCTTATCTTATACATATAACACACCAGGTAAGTACTTAGTTTTTGCTGTTATATTCAGTACAACTGGGCAAAATGTAAGCACGCAGAACAGTATGTATCAAATAACTGTAACACCTAATATAAATCAAACATTAGCGCCTTACGTATCTGTACCTGTAGTTACATTCAATGTTACAAGAAATCCTACAGCACCTGTAGTTAATGTGAGCCAAACTTTATATTTATACGGTGGTTATCTTGAAGCCCCTACAGGTACAAATATTACAATTGTCAACTATATTTGGAATTTCGGTAATGGTCAAACAAAAACTGTTGCAGCAAATAGCTCAACATTGGATCCTGTTCAAAATCCTGTTAATGTAACATATACTACGCCGGGCTTATATCCAGTAAGTCTAACGATTGTAACAGAAAATACCTCTAATATGAAAACTTATAACCTAACTGTTGTTAACACTGTCACTGTCCAAACAACGGGCAAGTTATTTGCATTATTTAAGTATGAAGGTCAGATTCCAAGTCCAGGTGTAATTAATGTAGCTGAAGTGGTTCCAGGAGGTCCATACTCATTCGATCCTCAAGTAGATTATGAAAGTGTAGGATTTGAAGTAATATCAAATATGTTCATGACTTTACTAGCTTATAATGGTTCAAGTGTGGATAAATTCATTCCCTATGCTGCTGCATATTTACCAACAGTTCAAAATGGAGGAATA